>JFJP01012314.1_pt1 | contig 12865 bp, 10 predicted proteins | sample 431651 | NCBI WGS metagenome assembly JFJP01 (sample SAMN02602958, study PRJNA72255) | Microbial mat metagenome, whole genome shotgun sequencing project. | biome: fresh water; feature: sink hole; material: water; isolation source: purple microbial (photo- and chemosynthetic) mats found in... | reverse complement strand
GCGCTGGTATTGCCTTTTACGAGAAACTGAATGACGACCGCGACGATAAATCCGGCAGTTACCGAGCGGGTAAATGTTCCCTGCGGATTGCGATAAACGACAAATTCTGGAATTTCTCCAATGGCAACATCGCGCCATGCAGTTGCCTGTAAATCCTGAAAGGCGGTCATGGAAGCGGCGGCTAACAAAGCCACGGCTAATATCTGGTAAGTCCAATACAGGATGATGCCGCCCGGAAGTTGTCCAAAACCAATAAACGCCAGATTGCCAACGAGTGAACGTCCCAGCGTGCCATCAAATACATTGAAGTGAAAAGCAAAGTAGGCAAGGAAGGCAGTTGTAAATCCGCCGTAAAACAGGAACGAGGTCTGTACCATGCGTCCAATGCCTGATTTTCCGCTGTAGAAATTCCACAAGCCGTTGAGTTTGGTCATGTGTTTTTTGCCCCACTTCACCAGCGCGAAATCTTCATTGATTACAAATTGGATTCCATTGGACATGGCTTCCAAACCAGAGAGCGCCACCAGCCCTTTCATGGATGCGGTCAGCATGTGATATGCCGCCTGCCAAAAAGAGGGCGTGCTGACTTGTTCTGTAAATGGCGCGGGCGGAACTCCCTTTCCTTTTGCAATAAACAAACCAATTGCCAGCGCAATTGTGAGGAAACCAAAAATGCCCAACAAACTAAAAACCACGCGTGATGATTCGCCGCGTCCGCGAATGGTGAGATACCATGTGACCGCCGCCATGGCTGCCCCCAATCCAAAACGGACTGTCCAGACGATGGCATAAGAATTGGTGAGCGAAAGTAATTGGTCAACGCCCGAAAGAGTTGATACCACAATGGTAAAGATATAGTCCTGAATCAAAACCACCGCAACCACCAAACTTAAGCCTGGAGCCAGATAGCGCATCGCGGCTGTGTACGAACCGCCGCCTTCGTTGAAAATTCCCAACGAATACATATACAACCCGCCGAATATAAGGTTGGCAAATGCAATCACAAGCACAGCCACGAAGGCATATTTTTGTAATCCATACGGATGCAGGGCGCTCATCATTTCGCCAGTGGCATAAAAATAAGATGTGAAATAATCCACACCAAAGAGCGCCAGCGCCGCCAGCAGACCGATCTGACCAGCGCCATGAATATGGGCATCCGCTTCATTTTCACGCGGAGATATGCGGAACGAAACAAAAACGATAACAATTAACAGTGCAATTGAAAAAAACATTTTATAGACCTTGGTTTTCAGATTCAAATGCCTGTTCGAGCAGATCAAGCAAATGAAGCAGGTGGTTTCGGGTGGATGGGTTGTAGCGCGTATCCTGGCTGACCTTCACTTCCTCCTGACGCACGGCGCGCACAACAAAAGCAGGGACGAACATGATCCGTCCAGCGGGGATGACTTCAAACTTCGTAATGTCCACGCGCAGTTCTTGATCGTCGAAATACGGCAGGCTCAGGCTAAGTCCGCGGTTTAGGTTGCCAGAGGCAGCGCGTTCCTTGATGCGGGCAATAATCTCTTTTGACTGATAAACTGCCAGCGCGCGCCCCTGATTGACCAATTGACCGAGCATCCCATAACGTCTCTTGGCGTATTCTTCATCGGCTGAAATGTAGGGCGCGAGAGCCACCGCCAGGAACAACACTTCCATAAATCTCTGCATTGACTTGATATGTGATTCAGCCTCTTCCACAGACTTAGCCAGTAAATTCCCATTTTGATCGAAAGCCACCCATTGGGGCAGGAAGAATTTTCTGGCGAACGGGACGAATGGCACCAACAGATCACCGCGACCCTCTTCCGCTTTTCCTTCTTCAGCAATCGCGTCGCTGGCGGCGGTGATGGCTGATTCTGGCTCGAGAGCATCATCCTCAGGGACGAAGGGAATCGACTCATCTGCATCCGCAAATTTGTATGCAACGGTTCTTCCCGCAGGAAGCATGTTGTAGACCATGTGCATGGCAGCCGCATGACGCAACAGACTAGCCGCCACAGACACTGCGCGATCCGGCGATTGTTCCAATTCGGCAAGCGAATGACGAAGTTCCTTGTGAAGTTCCACTTTACGCAGGCGGTTCATAAAACTGCCAGCCGAATACGCGCGTTGATTTTGCGGAATGGTGACCAGCGCGGGCTGATCCACGTTTTCGAGCGTGCAAACGATTCGGTCTGGAAGCGAGAAGCGGACTTGCGCCCCGCCATCCACAATGGCTTCCGCAATCTGTTTTCCCTGCGCTTCCAGAAAACGCTGAACAATGGCGGGCTGTGCAGAAAATAACGCCTGCTGGCGTTTGTAGTCTTCTGCGAGACGATCTGATAAAAATTTTGGATTTGTTTCGGACATATTTAACCTGTTTGAAAAAGATATTTTTGGGCTCTTTCGGGGGCTTAGCCCCCCCGAAAGAGCCAGCATGGGGCGTTAAATTATTTTCGACGAATTACTTAACCATGATTCCCTGAGCGACAGCGAAGGGTCTCTGGGGCAATTGTAGAGGTTCTTCGCTCCACTCAGAACGACACTGCGTTAACTAAATATGGAATTCCACGCCCAAACAAGGGCAAACTCCATGGCGACAGAAAAATAAAGCAGTGCGGTGTGCGCCCAATCTTGCGGCAACTGAACGATCTTCACTTCAAGCCAAAAAAAACCGGCAAGGATGGATAACGAACCTGCCCATGCCATGGCATGCGAAGTAAACGTTGAGTTTTCGTTTTGGACGGGTTCATTTTCTGCAAGAAAGTAAATCGGCGCGTTTAGGTTTGACTTCAAAACCTGATCCAACGGCTTTCGCATCAGTCCCACTTTTTGTCCCGCATAACAAGCCAGAACATCGCCTTCCTGCCAGACCTTGCGGACTTGCCCCACCCAATCGTTTCCTTGCTCGATCATAATTTCGGTGGACATATCTGTATCTTTGATAATGGAAGCCAGCGTGATCAATTTACGTCGAAGTTGGGCTTCTTCACTAAAATCATTGGAAAGGCTGAAGAGTAAAACATTCAGTTGCTGCGAACGCGCAATCTCCCAAATCCGATGAGACAGGCTGGGCTGGGGCGTCTCAGAAGCTGGGATAAGGACAATTAATCGGCGGCTTTGCTCTGAGCGCGGCAAAGGGTTTGAATGAGCAGCGGGGGATAATGCCAGGGTAGGGAAATCTACATCAAGTTTGTTCATGTCACCTCACAGATACATAAATCGTATCAATTCCACATAAAACGGTGACAAAAATTTGGGGCAATCGTATAAAGAACAAATAAAAACGCCCTTTTGCAAGGGCGCTGTAAGGTACAAGATTTATGTCATTATGAGGACAAAAAAAATTCCTTCGCAACGACATCACTTATTCGTCTGCAATAAATCGGTATCCAATGCCTGGTTCGGTGAGAATATACTGCGGACGTTCAGGGTCGGCTTCAAGTTTCTTGCGGAGTTGGCGCATGTAAACGCGCAAATACTCGGTATGATCGGCGTCGGCAGGTCCCCAAACTTGAATGAGAATGCTTTGATGTGTAAGCACACGCCCATGATTGGCGGCAAGGTAAGCGAGAAGTTTATGCTCGGTACCTGTCAATTTAACTTCCTCATCATCGCGTTTGACGATGTGCCAGGCAAGGTCAATTGTGAGCGCGCCTGCTTTGATCACTTTGCTTTGCGCGCCCTGCGCGCGCGTGGAGTGGCGCAATGCCACGCGCACACGCGCCAGTAATTCTTCAATTCCAAATGGCTTTGTCAAATAATCATCGGCGCCTTTATCCAGCGCGGCAACTTTATCGCGCTCGCTGTCACGCACAGAGAGAATGATGATTGGGCATTGAGTCCATTCGCGCAGGCGGGTGCAAACTTCCACGCCGTCCATATCGGGCAAGCCCAAATCGAGGATGATGATATCGGGTTCGTTGGCTGCGGCGAGGGTCAAACCTTCTTCGCCGCGGCTGGCCGTCGTGACCCTGAATCCTTTTTCGGTGAGGATAGTGCGGATCGCGCGTTGAATTTGTTGTTCATCATCAATCACAAGAATGTGCGGCTCGTTGTTCATTCGGTCTCTGTATCCATTGGAAATTGTGGGGGCGGCGCGCCTTCCCACGTGAGCGGAAGTGTGAAGTTAAATGCAAAGCCATCTGACATGTTTTCAGCCCAAATACGCCCGCCATGCGCTTCGATGATTCCCTTGCAAATGGAAAGCCCCAACCCTGTGCCGGTTACGCGGTCTGCGGCGGTGATGCGATAGAACTTGTCGAAGATGCGCTCCAAATGTTCAGACGGTACTTGCGGCCCCTGGTTTCTAACTTGTACGCGAACTGTATCGCCTTCAATGTTTGCTCGAATACAAATTATGGTATTTGAAGGCGCGTACTTCAAACTGTTGCTCACTAAATTTGTGAAGACCTGTTCCATCTGAACGTAATCTACGGGTACGAATGGCAAATTTTCAGGAACATCAACCTTGAATTTATGCTCCTCTGCCGAATATCTCATGCGTGCCAGCACGCTTCCCAATATCTCAGACAAAATATTCCATTCGCGTTTTGGTTTGAGCGCGCCCGATTCAATGCGCGACATGTCAAGCAGATTTCCAACCAGCATGTTCAAATGATCGGCTTCATCATCAATTGCGGCAATCAACTCGGGGCGCGCGGGGGAATCCCAACTGACTTCATTTCCACGCAAACTCGAAGCGGCGGCTTTGATGGTGGAAAGCGGCGTCCGTAGTTCGTGCGAAACAGAAGACAGGAGAATGGATTTCAAATGATCGCTCTCCTCAAGGACTTTTGCGCGGGACTCTGTTTGCGCGAGCCGCGCGCGTTCAAGAGCCAAAGCCCCCTGACTTGCGAATGTTTCCAACAACCGCTTCTCTCCTAACGAGATGGTTGGTGCGGCTCTCCAAAGCAGGATCTCCCCGAGGGCGTCTCTTGCCGTTTGGATGGTAACAATCAACTCGGGGGGGCGCAGCGGGGATGTTGTTTCGGGCAGGTGAAAAGCAAAAGATTCCGCGCCCGTGATCCTGATCTCCACATATTCACCCTGCGAAACAGCCCGCACTTGCTTGGCAAGGATTTGCGTAATGGCATGGTCGCCGTGCAGCCCTGTTAATGCGGCGCTTAATTCGTACAATTGTGTGGCTTCGCGTTCACGCGCTGTGGCTGTAACAAGGCTCTCCTGCATCCGCCCGACAAGTTGACTGATTACCACGGCCACAACTAAAAAAACCAGCAAGATGACAACATCTGCCGGACGGTGGACTGCCAAGGTGTAATATGGCGGGATGAAAAAATAATTGAAAGTGAGAAACGTAATCAACGCGCTGGTAATGCCGGGGGCAAGCCCCCAAAAAGCAGTGATCAAGCCCAACGGGATCAAATACAACAGCGCCACCACTGTGGCATCAAGCGCTTCCCGTACGGTAAAAAAAATTGCGGTAGTCAACGCAATTGATCCAATGGCGAGAAAATATTGACCAGAGCGTGATATGAAAGATGAAATTCTCATGTTTTGCAAACTTCATTATACTATTCGGGTGCGTTTTACTTTAGTTGAACCCGCGCATGATATACGGCTTTCTTAAAGTGGTCGAAGTTGTTTGCGCGTAATTTAAATTAATTAGCCCAAGTTGCCACCATGCCAGGAACCTCAAAATCCTTGCCGCTAATTTCGCTAATTTGCGCGGATTTTTCTCAACTTCGCGAAAATCCGTGCAATTCGTGGCAAAAAGAGGTTTTGCAACACATTTCAATTTCAAGGTAGCAACTTGGGTTAATTATTCAAGGCTTGGTTTGCCGTGAAGCAAGATAAATTCCCGTAAGAATAAATACGCCGCCAATCATGGTTGCGAATGTTGGTGTTTCACTCAAAATGAAAAAAGCCAAAATTGCCGATCCAATGGGTTCACCGAGCGTGGTCACCGCAACCAGCGCGGCGGGCATATATTTCAACGCCCAATTATAAGTGGAGTGTCCAACCAGTTGCGGAAGCGCCGCAAGCAAAAACATCCAACCGTAGGTCTTGGGCGCATACCCAAATGGAGAATTGCCCGAAACAAACATGATCAGTATCAACGCCAGCGCGGCGAAGCCATACACCATAAAAATATACGGAACAAGTGAAATATTTGCGCGCAATTTTCTACCGATGATCAGGTATCCAGTCACCGTCCACGCGCCGGCCAATGCCAGAAAATTTCCCAGCATTGCGCGCCCTTGCAAGACATCCTGCAAAGCCGGGCAGGATAAACCGGAGTTCCAAACACACGCATCGGACAACCCGATAATTGTCCCGCCGACGAGTGACAGCCCCAACCCGATCATGGCTGTGCGCGCCAGATGTTCCTTCAACAACATGGGTGAGAGCAGCGCCACCCAAAGCGGACCTGTGCTCACAAAAACAACCGAACTTGCCACGCTGGTATATTCGAGAGACGAAATCCAGGTGGCAAAATGCAAGGCGAGGAAAATGCCAGAGAAAGCCCCAAGCAACACATCGTTAAGTGTGAAGCGTTTTAATTCCTCACGATGTTTGGTGAGCGCAATCGGCGCCAGCATCAGAGTCGCAAATGTCAAGCGTAAAGCCGCAATTACGAGCGAAGGCGCGCCGTCATTTTGCGCGAAGCGAATAAAAATACTCGCTGTGGAAACCGCCAGTATGGCAATTAGAATTGCAAAGGGAAGTATGAGTTGGGCGCGTTGATTCATAGTGGCGTAGAGTTTACCGCAACTGATGTTGCGCGGGTGGTAAAATAATATACGCTAATATATATTCATCAAAAAGGAGAATGGAAATGTCTAGTATTAAATCTGAAATTGCGGGGTTGGTAACTAAAAAAGTTGGAATCCCCAACGATAAAGCATTGCAGGCTGTGGATGTGGTCTTGAACTTCCTCAAGCAGAAATTACCCCCCACAGTAGCCGGTCAAGTGGATGCAGTCCTCTCAGGGAACGTTGATCTGAGCGACGGCATTGGGCTTGACGATGCGGCCGGGTTGCTTGGCGGCTTCCTGGGCGGAAAGAAATAAATCCCAAAGGTTTTGCTTTGAAAATCGCTGCATCTCTTGGATGCAGCGATTTTTTGCGTCTTTTTTGAAATATATGATATTTGTATAAAAATTATCCAATTTCTTGCAGGTATTCTTTGTTGGGGGTAAAATGAAATTAAGTGTTCAAAAATTACACTACTACAAAATAATTGTACCAATTTCAAAGGAGATAAAAATGGCTTTCGAACTTCCCAAACTTGCATATGCGTATGACGCATTAGAGCCGCACATTGATGCGCGCACAATGGAAATTCATCACACCAAACATCACAACACCTACGTCACAAATTTGAACGGCGCGGTCGAAAAAACACCTGAATTGGCGGGTAAATCACTTGAAACCCTGCTCGGTGATCTGAGCGCCGTGCCTGAAGGCGTTCGAATGGTTGTTCGCAACCATGGCGGCGGCACATACAACCACAATTTATTCTGGGAAGTCATGGCTCCCAACGCTGGCGGCGCGCCCAAAGGCGAGTTAGCCAAGGCGATTGACGCCTCCTTCACCTCATTTGACGCTTTCAAAGTCGAATTTGAAAAAGCCGCCACCACCCGCTTTGGCTCTGGTTGGGCTTGGCTTGTAAAAAAGGACAGCGGACTTGCTGTAGTTTCCAGCGCCAATCAAGATTGCCCTCTTTCTGACGGACTGACCCCCATTATGGGGCTTGATGTCTGGGAGCACGCTTATTATCTCAAATACCAGAACCGCCGTCCCGATTACATCTCAGCCTGGTGGAATGTAGTCAATTGGGATGCAGTTGCTGCTCGTTATTCAGCCAAGTAAAAATAAGGCGGGTTATTCCCGCCAGTTTGTTCCTTTAGACTTTAAATATATTTCCATGTAGGAGAAATAACCCATGACTCACGTTATCACCAGTTTATGTGTTCGTGACCGCGGTTGTATTGAAGTATGTCCGGTGGAGTGCATTGTCCCCGGACAACCTACCGCTGAATGGCCCATGATGTACATTGACCCGGATACTTGTATTGATTGTGGCGCGTGCGTGCCTGAATGTCCGTTTGCCGCCATCTATCCTGAAGACGAAGTCCCAGCCGCCTATACAGCCAAAGGTGGCGAGTACATCAGCAAGGTTGGTCTCACAGGTCACTATGAAGGCTCCAACCATCATGGAAAGGCTGTTATCCTTGAAGCCACTCGGCAACTTGCCGCAGGCGAAACCGTTGACCTTACCCCAGACATCAAAGCCAACGCAGATTTCTTCAAAGCAGGCCCAGGCTACGGCGCCAAAGACAGCGATCAAGGTTCGTAATTTAATTCAATCAAAAAAGGTCAGGCTGATGCCTGACCTTTTTTGATTCACTGATTCAGCGCCGCATCAAGCAGGGTATCTCCAATGTAATGCGCGAGAAAAACATTGTTTTCCTCCAGCGTAATTACCAACGCCAGCGGCGCGCCTTTCCAATCTGGCAGGGTTCCGGCAAGCAGCCAGGTGATGATCTCATCGTCCAGGCTTGCCTGTCCAACATGACTCCAGTATGACTTGCCTTTGACGATAAAAGACAGAGCCGCCTCATTCGCCGCCTCAGCCTGTATCACCTCCCTCGGCATTCCCTCGGCTGAAAGAACAACCCAGCCCTGCTCAGGCGTGTTGACCGCCGTAGCAATGCGAGGCGCAGGCACAATGCCGTTATGGCTTAATAACGCCGCCGCCAAAGTAACTTGCAGTGGACTAACTTTCAAATTACTTGTTGAAAGATTAACTGTATCAAAAGCCACAGGCATATTTAATGCGGGCGCTTGAAACAGGCCAAGTTCCTTGTAGTACATATTCAAGTCAGACTCTGTCGGCTGCGCTTCGCCAAACTCTGCGCGGATAAGCGGCAACAGGGATGTGCCGATTGGATATAAACCCTGTGTTGCGCGGTTTACCAACGGCGCTGATGAATTCAGCGCAAGCGATTCGCCCTCTTCGCTTAATTTGTTTGGGTCATACGTTGGGTGAGAAACCATGGATAAAATCTCACCGGTTTCGGCATTCATCAAAATAATTGAGCCGGCATGTCCGCCCAAAAGTTGATCAGCCTTGGATTGTAAAGCGAGGCTCAAACTGAGGCGCACATCCAAGCCGGGCGGGGGAGTGCCGTAGAGTAAATGATCCCACCAAATAAGGCTGGATGGATTGCCCTGCAAGCCGCGCAAGTAATCATCAAGAGTTGCCTCCAAGCCGGCTTGACCATAAACAGGATGCGTGTATCCAGTAATAGGTGCAAGGTCGGGATAAAGATAGACGCGCTGGTACGTTCCGCTTTCGCCTTCGGTGACGTTGATCGGCTGATTATTTCGATCCAGTAATTCTCCGCGCGGCACGTATCGATCTGCGATGGAGCGGCGAGGGTTATCTGTGCGGTTGAGCAAATCAGGTGCGCGGATAATTGCCCACCATGCGCTGGTGAGCGAAACAGCCGCAAGCCCCAGTGCCAGTATTCCCGCGAGAAGTGAATATGGTTTTGGATCTTGTATGGAGGTCGGCTCGCTGTCTTCGACATTGCTGATGGAAAGTAGGAGGAATAAGGCGATGTAAGATGTCAATAATGATGAGCCGCCATAAGAGACGAAGGGCAGTGTTACGCCTGTCAGTGGAAATAAGCGTAGATTTCCGCCAATGATGAGCAGACTCTGAACGCCGAGATAGGTCACTATGCCAGCGGCCAGGTAGCGGCGGAATCTGTCGGAGGCGCGCAGTGCGGCGATCAAACCCCGGGCGAGGATCAACCAAATGAGGACAAGCAGTCCTATTGTCCCGACCAGCCCCGTTTCTTCCGCTATCGCCGCGAAAATAAAATCTGAAATGGCTACGGGTACGAGGAGCGGGCTGCCAAGTCCGATGCCGCGCCCGATGATGCCGCCATTTGCAACAGCCAGCAGTGATTGCACAATCTGATACGATATGCCGGTGGGATCAGCCCAGGGATCGAGCCAGCCTTCCACGCGAATGTGAATGATGTCAATGAAAAAATACCCGATGCCCAACGCTGCTGTTAAAAAGAGGATTGCACTTAATAAGACGCGCCGCTTGCCGGTGTAGAGGAAAATTACAACCGTGAAAATACAGATAAAAATGGAAGCGGTGCCGAGGTCGCGTTGAACGAGCAGCAGTAAAAGCGCAAGCCCCGTGACGACCAGCGTTGGGATCAACAAGGGCAGGGAAGATAAACGAATATTGATTCGGTCTGCCAGATACGCCGAAAGATAGATGACCAATAATAATTTAAGCGGTTCGGATGGTTGAAAGTAAACGCCGCAACAACCAAGCCACAGGCGCGGACCAATTCCAAGTGGATTGGTGCCGAAGAGAAGCGTGAGCGCGGTGATGAATAATCCACTGCTGAGCAGTACATATTTATAGCGTCTGAGAAAGGTGATTATTTTTTGCTGGGCAGATAAAGCCAGAATAAAAATGATGACGCTTATGCCAAGCCACATGGTCTGACGTATGCCAAAGTTTTCATCCAAGCGCCAGATGGTGAGCATACCCCAGCCGCTGAGCAATGCCACGGCAGGCAGCATGTACGGATCGCGTTCTGTTAAATATTTGACTGTTGCGCGGTGCGCAAAATTTATTAACACAGCCCAAACAAGAAAGCCCGCCCAATGCGAGAGTCTGTAGTCTACATTCCAGGCGCGTTCGCGCACAGCAGGAGACAGGGTGAGGATGACGGATTGAACAAATAGAAAGAATGCCGCCCAACGCAACAGGAGGCTCTGGGTTTTGTCATGCATTCTTTAATAGTACATCATTTTTTAGGATTGTGGGTGAAGGGGCGGAAGTAATTGCTGATGTGGAAAAAAACATCCACCGGGGCAATCAAATAGTCTGTGTATAATTTGAGGCATCCAGACTTCCGAAGTCTGCTAGACTTCAGAAGTCTCCCCCACCCGACTTTTTGAGAGGATACAGTTTTATAGATTTATGCCGGAAGGAAAATTGTCATGAAATATATTGAAACGAATTCCTGCGCGCCAGCCATTAATCTTGCGTATGAAGATTACTTCCTGAACGGTAAATACCTTGAGGATGATCTTTTTATGCTGTGGCGAAATGATCCGGCAATTGTGGTTGGCAAGTTTCAAAATACACTGGAAGAGATCAATTCCAGTTTTGCCGAAGCCCATAAAATTCAGGTTATCCGGCGCATTTCAGGCGGTGGGGCGGTTTATCATGATCTGGGAAACCTGTGTTTTAGTTTTATTCTGCACGAGACCAAGCCGGAAATCGCTGACAAGTCTAAATATGTGCGTCCGCTGGTAGGCGCTTTATCTCAAATGGGAGTTCAGGCTGAGGTGACTAGAAATGGATTGACCGTTGGTGGAAAAAAAATATCAGGAAATGCAATGGCGCTGCATAAAACCCGACTTCTGTTCCACGGTACATTGTTGTTTGACACAGATTTGGAAATGTTGGACGCGGTCTTGAGAAATTCAGCGGATGGGATTACGTCGAAAGGAGTCAAGTCAGTCAGGAGCAGTGTGACAAACTTAAAAGAACATCTTGCGCCAGAAGTGGATATTCTCCAGTTCAAGCAGGATATGAAACGACTCCTTTTTGCTGATACCCCTGCCGAGATATACACTCCCAGCCAGCAAGACCTTGATTCCATTCACGAGTTGGTAAAAACAAAATATGAAACCTGGAAATGGAATTATGGGGGTAATCCAAATGCGCGGGTTGAACGAGTCCGTCAATTTCCAGGCGGGGTATTGGAAATTCGCCTTGATCTGGAAAAGGGTCATATCAAGGCTTGTCAGATCAAAAGTGATCTTGAAACATTAGTTGGGATCAGCGAAATTGAAAAAAAACTTGAAAATATTCGATACACATTCATGGATGTCCGCAATGCATTAAGTGGATTTGATCTCGAAAAGAATTTGGGGTCAATTTCAAAAGATGACCTTGCGCAGTGGATTGTATATTAATCACGCGCCTACCATGCTCGTATAAAAAACTCCCTGCGTATTTCAGCAGGGAGTTTTTTTTGTTAATCTTGTTATGGTCTTCCGCCTTGTCCGCCTGGCTCAGGCATGGGATTGTTGCCATTATCTCCGCCGTTTTGCGGTTCTGGAGCATTTTGCGGTTCGGCAGGAGCGCCAGGTTGGTTGCCGCCGCCACTCTGTTGATCCGCTCCCGTGTCTGAGTTATTCCTTGGTTCGGGTGTGCCCATGATCCCGTTTTGTTGTCCTGTGCCGTCCAAAACCGGCGTGTGGAATTCTTTCGGAGCAACGGCGGGGCTATCAGTTGCAAGCGGTTCTTCGCTGGTGATGGGAGATTCTGTTGCGGCAGGAACATCAGTGGGTTCAGCCGTAGCAATCCCAGATTGATTCTGGTGGCGGTTGACAAAACCTTGCGGATCAGCCAGCCCATCTTCGACCTGTCTCAATTGGGTTTGCAGCATGTCGCGAGTTTGGTCAAGAATCGGCTCGCAGTCGGTGCATGTTCCATCCTGCAACTGGCTCAACAGTTGATCTTGAGTCTGCAAGCGGTCGCGGATTTGCAACAGCGTGTCGGTCACTTCGGTCTCGTCCAGCGTGGATGCGATTTGCAGCGCCTGGTCAATCCGCTCCTGCGTGCGGGTGGTCAACGCTGTGGGCGGGGTGATGCCAATCGAGTTCAATGCCGCCATTTCTTCGGTGCGGGTTTGCGCCTGTTGCATGAGCAGGTTGACCTCTGTGGCGGGGTCGGTATTGAAAAATAATTGTGCGTCTTCGCTAAGCAATTTGATCGGATATAACGCGCCTGTGGGCAGGTCGTCCTGTGCGGCGGCAACAGTGGCATTGCCTCCAAATAACAAGCCGACGATGACAAGGGTGGATAC
>JFJP01018877.1_pt1 | contig 12866 bp, 14 predicted proteins | sample 431651 | NCBI WGS metagenome assembly JFJP01 (sample SAMN02602958, study PRJNA72255) | Microbial mat metagenome, whole genome shotgun sequencing project. | biome: fresh water; feature: sink hole; material: water; isolation source: purple microbial (photo- and chemosynthetic) mats found in... | reverse complement strand
AGAACTGATGTCAGAGGTCAGCACGAACCTCTATACGGCCAATGCCTTGAATCAGTATTCCGTGATTTCCAACTTCAGCTCTCAGGTTTCACCCCTCACCCCTCAATACGATTCAGATGGTAATCTGATATCGTATGATGGCTGGACGTTTACCTGGAACGGCGAAAACAGAATGATCGCCGCCTCCAATTCAGAACATCAGGTGGCGTATGCTTATGATCATCAAGGACGCATGGTTACGAAGTCAACTGATGGGGTGCCCCTCACGTTTGCCTGGGACGAATTCAACATAATAGCAGAGCTTTCAGGCAGCCATACGAACTACAATATCTGGGGGTTGGATTTGTCGGGTTCAATGCAGGGAGCCGGTGGTGTCGGGGGACTGCTCGCCACAATCCAGAACGGTGCCGTTTACTTCGCCTGTTATGACGCCAACGGCAATGTCACGGAATATGTGAATGCAAATGGAACGGTTGTCGCCCACCGCGAATATTCCCCATTCGGCCAGACCACGGCACTCACTGGCACGAAGAAGGACGACTTCACCCACTGGTGGAGCACCAAGCTATGGGACTCCATTACCGGACTCAGTGAATACGAATATCGCAAATACCATCCCGATCTCGGTCGCTGGCCATCAAGGAACCCGATGAGTGATCTTGCTTTTTTCGTCACTGCGCCAAGCCTCGCCGTGGGAGCGAAATGGATGCAGCACGCTTACTGGCAGGGCGATGTCGCGGCTTTGCTCCCACGTATCGGGCTTCTGCTCTCGATGTCTGCTGATGCTGGGAATAGGTATCTCTTTGCCCGCAACACTCCGCTTGTCGCGTTTGACTATCTCGGGCTACAAACTGACTATCCGCCGTGGTACCCAACACCTCCTGGCTCGACGCCAACACCGGGTAATCCTGTCTCACCAGTCTTCCCGTATCCTGTGTCTCCTGATTGTGTATGTCCGCGTGGGAGTATCATAGGGACGGAACCCAAGGACAATTTCGACCCTGACACTGTTATTGATAACGAATGCACAGGCGTCCCGGATCTTTGGTTTACGTCGGCCTGTCAAACGCACGACAACTGCTATGCGACCTGCAATTCAAGCAAGTCGGGCTGTGACGATCAGTTCTATCAGGACATGCAGAGCATCTGTGCTGGTCTGTCTGGGTTGCAGCAAGCCTCCTGCTACGCCACGGCGTGGACCTACTATCAAGGGGTTCAGGCTCTGGGTAGCTCATGGTTTGCCGGAGACCAGGGCTACGATGACCTGCAAGATGCGGCATGTGACGACTGTTGTTGTCCCTTATGAATCTACGTCCTACAACGTCCGTCTGGTGGCTTCTGCTTCTGAGTTTGGTCTTCTGGTTCTTCCCCTTTGGCGCAGAAGGTCGACAGGCATTTCTCCCTGAGTTTGTTTGGGCGATCTACTTCATTGGCATCATCAGCACCTCGATCATTATCGGGGTGATCGCGCCATGGAGAAAAGCATACTTGGTCTTTCTGCTGCTGGTCGCACCTGTCTGTTCTCTGGCTATTCGTCCTCAGATGCTGCTGCCAATTACGGTGGCATTCAGTGCCGTTCTCTGTGTTTTTGGGTATGGAGTTGGGCGGATAGCCTCTGCTGTCTACCATCGATACTTTACTCAACGCGCGGAGGCCAACGGTCGTCTCGAGTGATTGCTGTTGCCTATTGTATCGCGCCTGGTTGTTGCGAGCCGAATTGTGATCGTGTTTTTAGCCTAGAGCATATTAAATAATACTGTAGCCATACGATTCTATTCGTGCTATACGTGTTGCATGAAAACATTATCTGTGGATCTACGGGAACGAATTCTGTCTTCTTACGACAACAAGGAAGGGACTCGTCGGCAAATTGCCGATCGGTTTCGGGTTTCAGAAGGGATGGTAAAGAAGCTGCTTCAGCAGCGTCGGCGCACAGGACAGATTGCACCCCTTCATTGCAATTCCGGGCGTAAGCCAAGGATTGTAGACTCGCACCGTCGTCAGCTTCGCAGCTTGTTGACCAATCGCCCCGACATGACATTGCATGAGCTTCGTGACACCCTGGGTTTGGACTGCACGATTCAAGCGGTTCACTACGTTCTTGAGAAGATGGGGCTGACATATAAAAAAAGACACTTCGCGCAAGCGAGCAGGACCGCCCCGATATAGCCAAGGCCAGGAAGCTCTGGCGCCGTCAGCAGGCCGGTTTTGATCCTGACCGGTTGGTATTTATTGATGAATCCTGTGCCAAGACCAATATGACGCGTTTGCGGGGGCGTGCGCAGCGTGGGGATCGGGTTCACGCCCATGCCCCGCATGGACATTGGCAGAGCACAACGCTGATATCCTCGATCCGCCTCGATGGTACGGCCGCATGCATGGCTGTCGACGGTGCCACCGATACAGATATTTTCCGGGCATACGTTGCTGATGTGCTCTGCCCATCATTGCGTGCCGGCGATATCGTCATCATGGATAACCTTTCCTCGCACAAGAGCGAACCGACCATCGAGATTATCAGGGCCTCCGGTGCAAAGGTGTTATTCCTTCCTGCCTACTCACCTGACTTGAATCCCATTGAGATGATGTGGAGCAAGATCAAAACATTCCTCCGTGCAAAACAAGCGCGCACGCAGGAGGCCCTGCGGCCACCAGGGAGGCTTTCACAATGATAACCCGCAAGGATGCGACAAATTGGTTTGCTCATTGCGGATATAGTTTTATTTAATATGCTCTAGACAAATAGTTACCGGATAGATGTAATGTAATTGACACACTTCGGCGGTGGTGCATGGGTGTTACGAACCAAGTTCTGCAAGATCAAAGTCGTTGATTCAGTCAATGTTCATGGGGGCTTCGTCGCGGCCGATGCCGGAATCCAGTGCCTGCTCTTGCCCTATCCCTTGGATGTCCTGTTATTAGCTATCGCAACTGTGCAGTCAACCGGACGAGCGATTGCGTCTTGATACGGTTCAATCCTAGGTGTATGTTTCCGTCATGAAAAGGAAGTTGTATGTAGAGACGAGTGTCGTGAGTTACCTGGTTGGGCGTGCATCGCCAAATACGGTCATAGCTGGCCATCAGGCGGCAACGCAAGCACTATGGAAAAGATTGAACAGGGTATTTGTCCCGTTTATATCAGATCTGGTCATACAGGAGTCCTCCGGTGGCGACCCTGTGCAGGCTTCGATGAGGTTGGCGGCGATCAAGGCTATGCCGATTCTTGCTGTTGACCAAAATGTCGAGTCTGTTGCCCGGATTTTAATCAAGCAGAAAGCGGTTCCGGAAAAATGTCCCGAGGATGCCGTGCATATCGCGACAGCAGCTGTTAACAAGATGGCGCTTATCGTGACTTGGAATTTCAAACACATTAACAATCCGGTTATGAAACAGCGCATGCGGGATGTACTGGCACGCAACGGTTATGTACTCCCAGAAATCTGCTCGCCAGATGAGCTATTGGAGGTTGAAGATGATTGATCCTATCGTAGAGGAAGTTCGGCGTATACGAGACGAACATGCAAAAAAGTTCAATTACGACCTTAGTGCAATATGTGCTGATATTCGTCAGCATCAAGAGCAGTTTGGTCGCCGTCTAATCCGTGTCCAGCCAGGCGGCGAAAGGCCCATCAAAAGGAAACGGGGCCTTTTCAGGCAATCTGCTGTTGTTTAATGAGGCGTAGGGGGCACGTCTCGCCATTCTTCAATTGAATTCCAGGAGGTCTCAGGAAGAGGGAATGGGGCTGCTGCCGGTACGGATTGATCCACCTACGCTAATAAGCTTCTACCTTCGCCAAGGCTACGGCGGACAAGTCGGCGGACAAGTATACGTTCCGTACCTGTTTTACTGCCTTGCCCCGGCCCTCGCCGAATACGGCGGACGAGACGGTGGACAAGCAGGGGCTATGCGCGGTCTCCGCAGCTGTCGCGGCGATAATCCTGCGCTTGAGTTATGAATGTCGTAGGGTAAAAAAGTCATCCGTGGAGATTTCGGCCCGAATATGAAGCTATAGCGGTTGTTTTCCAGTTGTTTTCTGTTTGCAGAGCGGTCAAGTCTCGTCCGGCTATTGCAACGCCATCATGAATCGTCAGTGAATTGACGCGATCAGGGCAGTATCCAACCGTTATGAAGTGGCGATAGATCTGGATAATCCCGTCAAGCTGCCGGCTTGTGATAGAAGCTCAGTAGCCCGCCGAGTCTTTCGGATCGGATTACGTGACCCGCCGCAGCGGCACCCAGCCGATCATCCGGGAATGGAATTGCGTTATCAATTCCCTGATGGTTGCGTTCGCCGTGGTAATGGGCTATGTATTCGCGAACAGCATGTCGGAGCGATTTCTCGCCAAAGAGTATCAACCGATCCAGACACTCCGGGCACAAGCATTCGTTTCCACGGCATAGGCTGCCTCTCCCTCCATGATGCAGTTCGAATGTTGCGGCCAGGCATAACCATGATCATTCGAAGACCCAATAAACTGAGCCGATGACTTTATGGTGCCGATAACACGCGTGTCTATTGCGAGAAACCCCATTCTGGCGAAAGGGATTGGAGGTGCAGTCACAGAAACCTTCGTTATCCCCTAGAACAAAATAGGGTATTTAGTATTGTAGAATGGGGCAGGCCCCGATAGACAAAGCGAAGGGCAATTCGATAGTCTTCAGTCGAGTATTAGGCACAGGAACCCAGGCACTAATCAATGTCAAGAGAAAGAAATCATAAGATGACACTCAATGAGATACGAACGTTGGTTAACAACTCCAGCCGATGCGACTGGCACAAACACGTGGAGGCACAAGCCGTATTCTCCCCCGATATTGACATCTCGCTGGATTGGAGTGAGACGGTCAATCCCAACTTCTCGGAGCCGTGGCACCAGTGCTTGCACGATACCGGGGCATCATCCGTGTCAGTGGAGCTGCGACACAACGGCGTTCCAGTCGATAGCTGGACGTTTGTGATCGTAGACGGCGGCAGGTACATTCTGCCTCTCCCGAGTCCAGCCACTGGCGGAGGTTACGAACTGAGTTCTGCGATGATGCCCCTGGGCAACCTGCTATTCGACCTCTACCACCCCGGCGGGGCAAGCAATACGCTGGCAGCCCTTTTGCAGAGATGCACCATCAACATTGTGTGAGGAGCGCCAACACCCGGGCTGCTCACCTATTTCAAACCGAACGGACGCGGTTTGAAAAGGGAGAGCCCAAGCGTGGGTGATGAACTATGTATCTAACACAACGACAAGTCGCGACGCTTGACAGGGCAGCCCTTGTCGATTTTCTCTCTCGAGGCATCCCTGAAGGGCACCATATTGACTACAAGCAGGCACTCTCTGGCAACTCTCGCGCCAAGCAGTACACGGAGTTCCTTAAGGACACGACAGCCTTCGCCAACGCTAACGGAGGGGACATTGTGATTGGTGTCAAAGAGCCCGATGGTACGACTGAACCTGAAGACTTGATCGTGGGGCTTGAGGATGGGGCAGAACTTGCCCACGATCTTGAGCGCCTCGCCTCCGGGGGACCAATAGACCCAAGCATCAGCGGACTATTGATCCAGCCTGTGCGTGTCGATCCCCAACGTTGGGTGATTGTCGTGCATATCCCTCCCAGCATGGCGAAACCCCATCTTGTGGTCTATGAGAAACGCACCTACCTCCATCAACGCCACTCGGAATCGGTACAACCCATGACTTCATATGATATCAGGCAGGCAGTGCTCGCCTCGGCAACAGCAGAAGATCGAGCCAGTCGTTACGCAGCAGCCCAATGTAGCAGAATCGTCGGCAACCTTTGTTCTTCGGCCCCCTGCTTCGTGCTGCAAGCCACGCCCCTCATCCCTGCTCATCCCGCTCTCGAGCTGGATGCCGACGCGGTAATCGAGGCGTTGCGCGGCTCCCAGAGAAACTCCCGCCATGGTGGCTACACGCTGGGGCTGGGAAGCATGCCCTGTCCGAAACCGACAGTTGAAGGGATTCGCGGCACGGATAGTCGGGAAGATCCCCAATGGATCAATGAAGTTCACAGGAACGGATACATCGGCGCAGCTTTCCGCCTAACCGACTACGACAAGCACGGTCGCGAGAATGACGGGCCTTACTGCATTCGGGAACACCATCAGCATCTCTTCCTCGCTTTTGGCGAGCTATGCGAAGAAGTGATTGAGGCTACGGACTTCGATCCTCCTTTCGTTGTTGATTGTATCTTTCAGCACGCACGTGGAACGCACTACGTCATGAGTCAAATCCGCGTCTCAGATGCCTGTGATCGGGATGAAATCACTTGGCCCTCAGAGGTTCGACAGCCTGGAGAGCCGTTTGCCAACGCGATGAACGGGTTCATACGGATACTCTACCATGCTTACGGGCTCAAGAAGGAGGAGCTCACCCAATTACCGCGTTGACTCGTAGCAGGCAAGGCGCGAGGCATCGCTTGCGCCGGACACGCATGACGTTCGCAACCGGCTTTATCAGGGCAAAAGTCAACGGCATCTGAAAGAGTTAAGGAAATATCCGGCCCAGGAGTATAGCATCAGTAGCATGTGAAACGGAGGGTGGTGCATATCCGGGCGAATTGAGCAGGCAAGAAAGGTAATGTTGTATGTTGAGACGTGATGCCCCGAAAGTTCACGTGGCTTTCCCTAATCATTCCGACCTACTGGATCGTGCGAGGGGCAGGGATTGAGTACGAAGCAGAAACGCTACTGGCTCGTAGAGGACGAGACGCTTGCCCCTTTCTATGCGGGGATAGAGACCTTTTGTGAGCAGAACCTGCCGCAAGACGATCCAGATATAGCTGATTCCTCATACAAAATATTTGCGGATCCCATCGAGGGCTATGTACACCTGTCTGCATGGGAAGTCGCTGTTGTCGACACACCGCTATTTCAGCGACTTCGGTCAATCAGACAACTCGGACTGGCCAGCCTAGTATATCCTACCCTCGGGTACTGTAGATTCCAGCATACTCTTGGCGTGCTCGCTCGGTTGAAGCAAGTGCTCGACCAACTGAGAGAGAACGAGGCACTTCGTGCCGGAAGCGGGGCACCGGAGGTTCTCTTAACTGAGCCGCAGTACAGCCGGGCGCGACTTGCCGCTCTTTGTCACGATCTAGGGCACTGCGTTTACAGTCATGTGTCTGAGGCCGTAGTCCAAGATTTACCCGGCACCGATGACTACCCGGCAACTCAAGCGATTACAGCGGCCTATTCAGACTATGCGGGTCGACGCATACCTATCGCCGAGGTCTTCGCGGTCGCCATTCTAACAAGCGCACCGTTCATACGCTATCTACACAAATTGGGAGTTGCAGCTAGAATCGATCTGGTCGCCGGACTGGCGCAGGATGCAGGCCGCATGATCATGGGCCTCCCATTTGGAGGGGAGCCTGGGTCGCTGTTCCTTGGACAATTGATGAGCAGCGGCCTTGATGTGGACAAACTCGACTACATGCTCCGGGAGGCACATCTGTCTGGCATCAGTCTAGGCATCTCTTTAGATTGGCTCCTCAAGAAGCTATTTGTGAAGACCCTAAATGAAGAAGAACTGCCGCACGAGCTTCGTTCACGCGTTAAGACTTTCCCACCAAAGAGTCAGTTCCGGGTGTTGGCTCTCGATCGGGGAGGCCAATTTGCCTTCGAGGAATTCTGTGTCGCGCGACTCACGTTGCACGAGAAGATCTACCTTCATCAGAAGATCAGAGCTGCCGAGGCGTTTGTGAAGAGCCGTCTTAGGAAACTTGCGAGCACCATCGAGGGGTATTCCGAATGCCACCGATGGCTCTATCTCAAAGAGAGTCAATTCGAGTATCCAGACCTTGATTTCCCGGCAATGCGTGAAGCCGACCTGTTTAACAGACAGAAGCCTCGCTCAGCGGGAGGGCTTGAATTGGAGAGAATCAGCAAAAGAGACCTTCTCTACCGAGCGTTTGCATTTGGCTGGTTCAATGCCATTGGCGAGCCGCTTATCGAGGCGTTTCGACCAACTGACAAACTCATGGCATTTCTTGCCGACCGCGCCGAGGAATTCGTCGAGGCGGTAAAAACCGAGCTGCTAGTCATGCGGAAAATTCTTGGTGACGATGACTGTCCCGAGGGTGATCCGGAAATCTTAGTCGACCTCCCTCGAATCGTGACATTACAGCAAGGTCACGAGACTTTATACATAGAACACCCGACGCGCCTAACGCTGCGATGGACAATGCCCATCGACAAGATCGTTGAGTACTACCACAACCACCGCGCACTCGCATATGTATTCACAGAGGGCAAGTATTGCGCCTGCGTACTGCTGGCGGCAGAGAAGGTGGCGTGGAGTAAGTTCAAAGTTCTGTATGTTCAGGAAGCAGCGGTGAACCCTCGTGTTGTCGAAAGGGCTCGCGTCCTCAAGGAAGCACTCAATGCTCAGCAGTACTATGCGGATGCGCGACCATTGCAGCCAGTACCAGGGCTTCTCACTGCAATTTACTCCCAGACTCAAGTGGCCAGCATCGCCAAGAAACTGGCGCGCTATGAGCCTCGAACAAAACGTCTCGTAACGCCCGCAAGCGTCACTACATATTTAGCGCAGTTCCCCGCGGAGCTTCAGGAGGCTGGGCTTGCGTGGCTCGGATTTCTGGAATGGATTAATCCAAGCGAAGGCGTCGGACGAGCCATAGCGCAAGTTCTTCAGAGCCCTGAATTCAAAGGATCTCGCCGGGTTGCCCTCTGTCCCCTCGGAGCAACATCAGACAGTGCGAATCGCATTGCCTACGATATGCGCGATATTGACGCGGAACACAGAGACCACACCTTGGTTCTGTTGCCACTCGTCGAGGCCGTGGCGCGAAGGTTCGATGGGTACATCATTTATGACGACAACACAAACACCGGCTTTCAGGCCCTCAACATTGTCGCAGGATGGATGGGTAAAGAGGTTCCCGAAGAGTACAGCTTGGCTGAGGAACATGTCATGGCCATCGACCCCGCCTATCGGGATGAGATCCTGTCAAAACCTGTCGGAATTGCCTTCGCAGTGGCGACAGAGGATGCACCCGAGAAGGTGTGTTCGCTCATAGAGAAAGTTACAAATCTTTCTGTTCTGTGCAAAGTTGACAGGCTCTTACTGCGAGCAGAACGAGTATTCAGCGGCGTTAACTCTAAGTTCCAGCATCGCGACAAGTTGATGTTACGGGCCTTTCTTCAGAGCGTTGCAACTGAGGTCTTCACGACTGAAGGGCGGAGTCCCTCCGCCGCATCGAATCGCGCGATGGGCGATGGCGAAGCTGAAGGCATGATCGTATTTCCTTACAACTGTCCCACGATGACAGTCCCGTCTCTGTGGGTGTCGGGCAAATACCAAGGGTCGGAGTGGTTGCCTCTAGTTGAGCGCGCTCGGCGGAGTGACCCTGACACTGGTGACTATATTGGTGAAGACGCCTAGGGTGCGTGCTCCCCGTAGGGTCAAATAAGTCATCTGGTCTGTTTTAGGGCTGGAAATGCAGTCTGTGGGCAGCATTTCGTGCGACTTTCTGTTTGAGCGGCCGCTGAGCCTCATCCGAGGATTGCATTGCCACCCAGGATGCCTGTTATGGGGAATTGCGAAGTCAAAATTCTCCAATTCCTTAGTTCAAAATGGGGGCCACCCTGATAGACAAGTGCATGTCTACATATGTATTTTAGTGGCGATATTGACAGTGACTAAATATTTGACCTACTGAAGAGTCAACGGGTATCGGATGAACCGTGAGTGCCGCACCGTCCCTGAGGGCTCTGACAAAGCAATTGGTGATGTTATGTCAAACAGTAATGGGGATTAATCAGGTAAGTTAACAAACAAAAGGAGTGCAGTATGGCAGAATTCAAAGAAGGAGATATAGTTCAGTTGAAGTCTGGTGGTCCTAGGATGACTGTGGACGCCCCGGACGGTTTTGCTAATGTTTCTTGCCACTGGTTCGCAGGAAGTAAACTCGAAAAGGCGCGGTTCAGCCCCGGCACACTCAAGCACGTTACCGATGAGAAACCAGCTAAAGGGAAGTAATGAGTGAGCCGACTGCAAAAGACGTGTCAGCTTTCATGCTTGAGCGGCTCCGAGAAGACGGGACGCTTTATCAAGACGTAATTGTTTGCCAGATACAGGAACACTTTGGCGATGATTTCGTCTACGAGAATGACAACGGCAATCTGGCTATTGACCGGGGTGTGCTGAAGGAATTCAGGGCGCTGACTAAAGTGGATGTAGTCTGGAGTAGGTCAGAGCGATTCTGGCGATTCAGAGAGGATTATGACGACGCTGAATCGCGAATGGTGGATAGTTAAAAGCAGAAGAGGAGGTACGTATGTCGAGCAGTAGAAGCGTATTCAAACGGGATGACGGTCAGTGGGCAAACAAGCGTGATGACGCTGGCAAGGCAAGCAGTTTACACGATACACAGAAGGCAGCCGAAGCAGCAGCCAGAGGTATGCTGAAGAGCAGTGGCGGCGGGGAATTGAATACTCACGGGCTTGACGGCAAGATTAGAAGTAAGGATACGATTGCGCCGGGCAATGAGTCCAAAGTTAGAGACACAGAACACTAAGGGGGCAACATGACACTTACGATAAGAGTAACCCTGTAGTGTCAAAAAAGTCATCCGACGGGATTGAGGGCTGAAGATGCAGCTATAGCGGTGGATTTCTGGTTGTTTTCGGTTTGCAGATCGGCCGAATCTCGTCCGGCGATTGCAACGCCATCATGAATATGCTGTGAGTTCACGTGGTCAGGGCTGAGGCATTCCTGTCAGGTTTCCAGGCTAGTGGTAGCCGTTCAGGGGTGCGTATTCAGTTCGGTTCTGAGTACGGGCATCCCGTAGTGCATTATGGGGTATATCGTAGTGATAAATGGTGGCTACCCCGATGGACGTCAGGTGTGTATCGTGATATATTTCGATATCTGGGTGGGAGAAGTGTCACATCCGGTGTGTGGTGTAGCCAGAAGCATTTAACAAGAAATGGACAGATGAGATGAACATGATATCAGTGAGGTCGTCAGCAATTAGCGCGATTGGGTATGATCCTGCAACCTGCCAGATGCGGGTCAGGTTTGTGCAGGGCAACACATACTCGTTCTGTCGAGTGCCGCAGCATGTGTTTGATGCTTTTCTGGCTGCTGGATCCAAAGGCCAATATTATGACGCCTATATTCGTGATCGGTATCAATGCTAGGGTCCAGCCCTGCCGCGCGACTTTGATTTGAGTCGTTTGTATTGTCGCATAACTGGGTATGCAAATTATTGGGAGGTATGAAATGAACTATCCGTTCAGGAATCTGGTGTTCGAGGGTGGCGGCGTAAAAGGCATCGCCTATGTGGGGGCTATGCAGGTGCTGGAAAAGCAAGGCATACTTGCAAACATCCAGAGAGTCGGAGGGACTTCCGCCGGATCAATCAATGCCGCGTTGTTCGCTGCGGGATTCAGCAACCAGGAGACGCTGGCCGTATTGAATGATCTTGATTTCAATCACTTCAAGGATGGTAGCTTGGGCGTCCTGCGCGATATGAATCGCCTTAGGGATGAGTACGGCTGGTATAATGGCGATTTCTTCAGGAAATGGATTGGAGCCTTGCTTAAGAAAAAGCCGGCAGTGCCGACGTCACGTTCAAGGTGCTTTTAGAGCACTCCGGCAAAGAGCTCTATGTTTATGCATCGAATCTGTCAACCCGGTTCGGCGAGGTCTATTCACCTGAGCACACGCCGCGTATGCGAGTGGTGGATGCGGTCAGGAGGTCGATGTCGATACCGTTGTTTTTCCGCGCGGTGCGTGACGATCGAAATGATGTGTTTGTGGATGGGGGTGCCATCAATAGCTATCCCGTCAAATTGTTTGACCGGGAAAAGTACCTTGGGGATCCCGGCTTGATAAGGATTCCCGGCTACTACAAGGTCGCAAATACAGCTTTGGCTGTAAAGTCACCCAATAGCAGTCAGTACATCTCGTAGGGTCAAAAAGTCATCCGGCGGGATTTAGGTCCGAAAATGCAGTGATAGCGGTTGTATTCCGGTTGTTTTCGGTTTGCAGAGCGGCCAAATCTCGTCCGGGCTATTGCAATGCCTTCATGAATTGGCGGTGAGTTCATGTGATCAGGGCTGAGGCATTCCTATCGGGTTTCTAGGCTAGTGGTAGCCGTTCAGGGGCGCGCTTGCTGTTCGGTCCTGAGTAAGGGAATCCCTTAGTGCATTTTAGGGAAAATGGAAGTGAAAAATGGTGGCTACCCCGATAGACAAGTGCTTGAGAAACCTGTATTTTCGCCATGAGCATTATTTGAGGAAAAGTGTGTATGTCGAAAATCGGGATATTGCCGGAAGCAGCAGGCATGTCACACGGGGTGCAGCAAATGCATCAAGGAGGCGGGTGTCGTTTATGAAGCACAGGAATGTGATAGCGCGATCGGGTTGCCGCATCGTCGGTTTGGTTTTGGCTTTTGTCGTTGGTACGGGTTTGCAAACACTGGCCGCCCCCGTCGTCATTAATGACGTCCCATTCTCGACCGTGGCCACGGATGCAACGCTTGGCGGCGTTCTGTCAGGCGGGACCAACGCCACGGTCTCCATATACTGGGGATCTGCCGATGGCGGCACGGACAAGGGTGCCTGGTCCCATGTGATCAACCTGGGGAATTGCCCGGAGGGGGCATTCTCGGGCAATATCACCGGGCTTTTCTTTGGCATGCAATACTTCTTCCGCAGTTACGCGACCAACGCAACCGGGGATTGCTGGGCTGAAGCGACAACGGACTTCACGACGGTCTCGGATTTCATGCAGGTGCTTTTCCACGACGATTTTGATTCGGGGGACAGCACGAGCCTTACCAATCCCGCCTCGCGTGCCACGGGCACGCTGGCTTCCTCGGTGAA
>JFJP01039702.1_pt1 | contig 12867 bp, 15 predicted proteins | sample 431651 | NCBI WGS metagenome assembly JFJP01 (sample SAMN02602958, study PRJNA72255) | Microbial mat metagenome, whole genome shotgun sequencing project. | biome: fresh water; feature: sink hole; material: water; isolation source: purple microbial (photo- and chemosynthetic) mats found in... | reverse complement strand
TAAACTTTTTTCAGACTCTACTTTTAATTGAAAAACTTTTATTATAGAATCTTTTTCATCTATAACTTTTGATATAGATATTTTTAATTCATTATTTTTATTTTCCAATATATTAATAGTTTTTTCTTTTTCATCTAAAATATTCTTATTTTTAAAAAATTTTTCTTCTATATCTGATTTTTCTTTTTGTGAAATTTTAGATTTTTCTTGAAAATTCACTACCTTTTTTTATAATAAATCTTTGGTATCTTCTAAAGATTTCAATAAATAAAAAATCATTTCTGGATCTGATTTTACTTCTTGTCAAAATTTTCTCATTTCCTCATTGTTTGACAACTTTAAATATAACATGTTTATCATTTCATCATTATAATAAAAAATTAAATACTTTACATAAAAAATTTTTTATATTTCTTCAAAAAATTATTAAAAATTTCCCACTGCATAATTAGTGAGAATTTATAATTTGTGTTTTTCTTAGCAATGGATCTATTATTCTAATAATTCATAATAGTTGCTCATTAAGTTTTATATGAACAGCCTTACTGGAAATACCTATTTCTTAGATTCTACATAGTTTATTTATTACTTACATGGAAAAAATTTTAACTTTACTGAGATTTGTCTTATGGGAAATGAAAAATAAACTTATAAAACATTTCAATTTTTATTATCATGTTTTTTTAGTAATTCATAGAGAAAACTTTTTTTCACTCTTTTTTGAAATTCACTAGCTCCTTCTGAAACTCGCTCAGTATCATTCTGTTCATTTGAAAATTTTTCTAAATCTTTTGTTTTGTATAAATCCATGCTAATAGACATTAAAAAGGCAGATTCAAGAGAACCTCACCTATAAAAATCTATAGCTTCTTTAATTCGAAATATTATTACATTAAATAAATTAGCAATTTCCTCTTTTGTAATATTACCTTTTTTTATTTCATCATCTTTGGGAATAAAACTATTAAAATCTTCATAGTACAAATTACAAATATGATCTATAATGTAAAAATTTTTTTTATCACTATCAGATAACTTCTTTTTAAATATAAAATTATCTTTTAATTTTTTAAGATTATTGTTTAGTTTTTTCAAGATTTTCCATTTTTTTATGCCCATTAAGACATTATCTTGAATATCAAAAAATCCACCAATAAACTCACCTTTATTTTCTTGCAAATATTGAAATTTGTCATTTAGATTTTTTATAAAATTTTCTTTATTTATTTTTTGGAATATATTTAATAGGAACAAAGATAATGTGTTCAGGGTGATCACTTTCCATATTAATAAATCTTTCAATTAAATATTTTTTATCACCATAACATGGCCAAAAATTATTAGTATAGATTGTTATAAAAAATGGCGCATACACTAATTTTCCTTCATACTTTTTATATAATTCAGGCTCTATTTTACTATCTTCACAAAGACAAAATTCGAAAGATTCTTCATTACAATTAATGAATATCAAAAGTCCTATAGAAAGATTTATACCTGTTTTTTCTCTGAACTTTTTAGTCATTATAAAAAATATTTGTTCTACTAACTGATTATCAACATCCACAAGTTTGTCTTCTAATATACAATTTATATAACTTCTAGGAATTGGTATTTTTTCTCCATAAATCTCTAAAACAATTTCTTCTTGCTCATTAAGATTTTCCTTAACAGAATTTTGAGAAATAATAATTTCAGATCCATTTATAAAATAAAACACTTTTAATTGTAGTAAAAAATATCTAAACTTATAAATTAAAAAAACTAGCTACTACTAACAAAATGATTAACATATAAAGTAAATCTTTGTTTTTTTTTAATATTTATATTTTTCATAAAAAAATAAATTCTTATAAAATTTTTTTTTACAGAACTTTTTTAATTTCTAGCTTTTGAGATTCATTAAGTTTAGGCAATTTTGTTTTTATTTTTATCCACAAATCTCCTCGAGAGCCACCTTTCCACAAACCTTTTGCTCTAATTTGTAAATCTTCACTTAAGATATGTCCTGTAGGTACTGAAAATTCTATATTTTCTCCTCCCATTCCAATAAATTTAAAATTATTATCTAATAACAATTCTTTTAAATCTACTGCAAATGTAGTAAAAAGATCTTTTCCTTGTCTTTGGAATTTAGAATTTTTTTCTACTTCTATTACTATTAATAGATCACCATTTCTACCTCCATTAAAACCAGCCTCTCCAAGACCTTCTTTTTTTATAACATCTCCAGTTTCAACACCACGAGGAATTTCGATCATTACATTTCTATTTACCGCCACTCTTCCAGTTCCTGAACAATCATGACATTTGGGACCTTGGCTTTTTCCCTCTCCTCCACAAACATCACAAGTACTTGCAAAAGAAAAAAATCCCATAGAAACTCCTTTCATGCCACTGCCTCCACAAGAAGAACAGGTTCTACTGCCTTTGCCATTGCTAAAACCGCTTCCTGTACATGTTTTACAAGAATCATGAGATTTATATGAAATAGTCTGAGAAATTCCAGAAAAACATTCTTCTAAAGAAATCTTTACCTTAAATTGAATGCTATTTCCTGGTCTTTGCCTAACTCGTCCAGAAGATTGAGCTTGTCCACCGAAAATATCTCCAAAAATATCTTCAAAACCTTGGAATCCTCCGCCTTGAAAACCATCAAATCCACCATAATTACCTTGAGCACCAGCTTTTCCGAAATTATCATAGTTCTGTCTTTTTTGTTCATCTTTTAAGACTTCATAAGCTTCAACTACTTTTTTGAATTTTTCTTCACTTCCTTTTTCTTTATTTATATCTGGGTGATATTTTTTAGCCATGGTCCGATAAGCTTTATCGATTTCGGATTTTGTAGCATTCTTTTTTACACCCAATATTTCGTAAAAATCATCAGACATAATAAAGCCTTTTAATTTTGTTGACCATTTTCAGGATTTTCTGTTGAACCAGACGCAGTATTAGAAGCTTCATAAAGTTCACCTAAAACCGTACTTAAAGCTTCATATTTAGCATCAATTGCCTCTTTGTCTTCTCCAGAAACCACAGATTTCAAATCATTGACCGCATTTTCTATTTTCTTTTTTAAATCTTCAGAATAGTTTCCATCTTTTACAGATTTTTCTGCAGTATAAATAAGATTTTCCGCCTTGTTTTTAGAGTCAATTAAAGCTACTTTTTTAGCGTCTTCTTCAGCAAATTTCTCTGCATCAGCTTTCATTTTTTCTATATCTTCTTCAGTTAGTCCGCTAGAACTTTGAATCTTTATTTGTTGCTCTTTTCCAGTTTTCATGTCCTTGGCAGAAACATGAGTTATTCCATTTGCATCAATATCGAAAGTTACTTCTATTTGAGGCACTCCTCTTGGAGCTGGTGGAATACCAGAAAGTTCAAATTGACCCAATAATTTGTTATCGGTAGCCATTTTTCTTTCTCCTTGGAAAACTCTTATGGTAACACTAGTTTGATTTGCTTCTGCAGTAGAAAAAACTTGTGCTTTTTTAGAAGGAATTGTAGTATTTCTTTCTATTATTGGCGTAAATACACCTCCTAAAGTTTCAATTCCTAAAGAAAGTGGAGTTACATCTAATAAAACCAAATCTTTTAATCCACCACTTAAAATTTCACCTTGAATGGCAGCGCCAACAGCTACAGCTTCATCAGGATTTATATCTAAAGATGGTTCTTTTCCAAAAATATCTTTAACAGTTTCTCTAACTTTTGGCATTCTAGTCATTCCACCAACTAAAATTACATAATCAACTTCACTAGGGCTTTTCTTTGCATCAGCCAAAGCTTTTTTGCAAGGATCTACAGTTTTTCTTATTAATTCATCGCAAAGATTTTCCAATTTTGCTCTAGTCATTGTATATTGTAAATGTTGTGGAGTCCCACTTTTATCTACTGCAATATAAGGTAAAGAAATTTCTGTAGAAAGCGTATTTGATAAAGTTATTTTTGCTCTTTCTGCAGCTTCTTTTACTCTTTGTAAGGCGATTTTATCCTTCCATAAATCAATTCCAGTTTCTTTTTGAAAATGTTGACAAATTTCGCCCATGATTTTTTCATCAAAATCTTCTCCCCCAAGATGAGTATCTCCGTTTGTTGATAAAACTTCAAAAACTCCATCTTCTATGGATAAAATTGAAACATCAAAAGTTCCTCCTCCAAGATCATAAACAGCAATTACTCCATTTTTATGTTTTTTATCTAAACCGTAAGCTAATGCTGCAGCTGTCGGTTCATTTATAATTCTTAAAACTTTTAATCCAGCAATTTCTCCAGCATCTTTTGTGGCTTGTCTTTGAGCATCATTAAAATAAGCGGGAACTGTTATAACAGCTTCTGTTACTTTTGTTCCTAATTTTTCTTCTGCCACTTTTTTTAATTCAGATAAAATAGCTGCACCGATTTCGCTAGGACTTAGTTTTTTTCCGCTTTTTGTAGCAACCCAAGCATCTCCATTGTCTGCTCTTACTACTTTATAGCTTAATTTTTCATATTTAACTTCTTCAAACTTTTTACCTATCATTCTTTTAGTAGCATAAAAAGTATTTTCGTAGTTAGTTATACTTTGTCTTTTTGCAGGTGCTCCAACAATCCTTTCTTGATCATTTATAAAAGCTACAACTGATGGAGTCGTCTTTGCGCCCTCCTTATTTTCTAATACGTTAGGAATATTTCCTTCCATTACGCATACACAAGAGTTGGTTGTACCCAAATCTATACCAATTACTTTTGACATATTTTTTTCTCCTTTTATCAGTTCAAAGAGATCCCATTTAGGCGATCCAAAAATCTTTGTAAAGACCATTCAAAGATCTTTTAAAAGATTTAACAAAGAACTTAATATTATTTTATCAAAAAATTTTTTAAGAAAAGATTTTTTTTATAAATATTTTTATTCTTTTAATGTGATTTATTAACAAATTGATATATTTTTATGTTTTATTGTCAAAACATTTGTATTTTTTTAGTAGAATTAATTAAGTTAGCCAAGTTAGCTCAGATGGTAGAGCAATTCACTCGTAAAGAATAGGTAAAGGGTTCGATTCCCTTACTTGGCACGCTTTATAAAAATATTTTTATTTTATAAATTAAGTTTAAATTTATGCCAGTTACCTTCTTCAAGCTGCTTTTGCAAAAAATCACCAACTTTTTTTATTTCAGTTTTAAAACATTTTTTATTTATGAGAATTTGAATTTTTTCTTGCATTTCTAAATCCAACTCTTTATATTCTATAATTTTTTCATCTCTATTAATTTTTGATTCTTTAATACAAAGATCACGAATTTCCTTAAAGTCTTTTTCTATTTCTTCACAATTATTTTTATCTAATAAAATAGACTTACCTGGAGTTAAAATATCATTTATTTTAGTATTTTCAAAAATTAATTTATCTTTAAAAATTAATTTCCCAAAAAAACAATAACATAAAACATCAAAATTATTTTGAGACTTTAAGGATTCACAAACTTCCATTTTTTTCGATTTATCTGGTTGTTTTAATTCAATATCATCTTGAAGTTTTTTTAAACATTTAATTTCTTCTTTTGAAAATTCTATTTTTAAATCTGTCATTGATTCTCTTATTCTTTGGATAGCCTTTCTTTCATTTTTAGATTTTTTTTGATTATGCTCTACATATTTGTTTGCAATAAAAAGAAATAAAGATATTCCTAATATAAAATAACTAACTCAGGCAGAAAACGTGTACATTATATTTTTAACCGAGATTTTTTCTTTCTTTTCTACTTTTATTAATTTCATAACGTAATTCTATCACAAATAAAATAACCAAAAAAAATTTATGTCCTATTAATTAAATTATTTTACAATTCTTTATGAACTTTTTATTATTAAACATGAAGAGGGGCAAAGGATCTAAAGATTTACATTTTGATTTTATAAATGATAGGTATATAGATGTTCGTCCAAGAGAACATTTTTTAAAAAATGCTGAAAAAGCTAGTAAAAAATTAAAAGAAAATAAAGGGGCAAAAATCCTTAAAAGAAAAAGAAAAAAAAGAGTAAGAAAAAGTCAAATAATTAAGAATAAAATTTTAATATAAAATATTTTTTCACTATAAAAACCAAAAGTTAACCTATAAAAAATAGATTTTTTTATGATATTTTTAGAAGCCTCTTCTGTTGGTAATTATATAAATCAAGGAAAAGCTTTTCAAAAAAGACAAATTGAGTTAATTTGGATTTTCCCATTTTTCTTTTGTTTTTTTATTCTATTAATGTTAATTTATCTCTTTCTTATAAAGGATTCCAAATCTTATAGCGCCAAAACAATGAATTTTTCTTCTGGCCTGTCTTCAAAATTATCTTCATTTGGCAATTCTTTTACATCATTAGGTAGCTCTTTACCTTCATTAAATAGCTTTTTACCAGGGAATACATATATCAGATCTAAGATGTTTTTATCTATTTCTATTTTTTTTATAGGTTTATTTATTTTTGATTTAACCTGTTTTTTTATGGAAATTTTTAATAGTTATAATCCTGGGCAAAATTTTAATTTAATAGATAATTTAAGTAAATTAAAAAATATGCAAACTTCTGTTATAGAAAATGTTACATCAAATATTGATACTATTAAGAATAAAGCTAATGAAATTAGTTTGGCTGGTACAATCAACATCAATAAAACAACAGGAGCAACTTCTGGAGGAACTCCTCTTGATGTCGCTTATTATCTTTTTACAACTTTACAAAATATTGATATTAGCAATGGTCTTTTTACTGATATTGGAAAACAAATTAATGTTTCTGTTAATCCAAATACAGGAACTTTACAAAATTCATTTAATACAGCTCAAACAACCATTCAAAATAGAATTACAGAAATAAAGACTAAACAAACTGCTATCAATAATGGAAATAATGCAACTCCATCATCTGCTGTACCTGGTACAGATTTTTCTACAGTTATTCCTTCTTTAAATCATAATTCAAATGCATTTTATTCTAATTTACAATCTATAAATAATCTTTATAATATTATCTCAAAATTAAAAACAACAGCTTCATATATGAAAAACCAATATAATTTATCTAAATTTTCCAGTGATAATTCTTTATCTATGCTTTCAACTCATTCTAATTTTATTAAGGGAGAAATGTCTCCAACATTTTCTGACAATTTTTTATCTCAATTTTTCGTAGATGATTATTTTAGTGAGTTAACTAGTTCGGGAACTATAAATCTTGTTGGTAATCTTTTAACAAAATTTGGATCTACTCTTTCTAGTAGTAGTCAAAGTTTTAATATATCGGCTACAGATGTTTTAAATTACACACAGGTTTTATCAAATTCACAAGGTGTTTTTGGTGGAATGCAATTTCAATTGATTTCCTCAAATAATATTGAATGTTTTTTTTACACCATGAAGTTTCGAGATAAAATATATCTTTTTTTAAGTGAAAGAGATGGTACAACAATGGCACTATTTACATATTTGGGAAAAATCATTTTCAACAATTTACAGAGTACTCAAATTTATTTATCAAATGATCCTAGTTTTATTCCTACTAGTTATAATTTTAATTCAAATGTAGGTAATTTCTCAAACATAGGTAATTTTTTCAGTGGATCTTTTGAAAACTATATTTTTAGTTTTTATAATCAAAACATAAATGCTTTTTCTGCTGGATCTGGTTTTACATCTTTTTCAACTAATCAAGGAAATTTTTCTGGAAATTTTACAGGAAACTTTTCCTCATTTTCTAATATAGGATTGAAAAATTGGAATGGTACTACTTTGTTAAAAAATAATAATGCTATTAATGATCAAAGTTCTTTTATTAACTACTACATTACAAATAATGATCTTTTTTATGATATAGTTTGGAATAATAATTTTGGTTTTAGGGTTCAATATACAAATCCTATGTGTGGTTATTCTAATAACGTAAGTATTACCTTTAGAGATTTTGTTAATAATATAAATTATGTTTCTATAGTGTTTTCTGTTAATTCTAATGGTACTTATAGTGGAACTATGCAGTATCCTGTTTATAATAATGGAGTTTTAACTATGTCAAATTCTAATTTAGGAGTTTTGTAAATATATTTCTTTATGTTTTTTACATTATTTTAATTTTACAGAAGGAGTATTTATTGTGTTTCTTTCTTGTGTGTCCGAAGATTCAAAAGAACTAGTAAAAAATCAGGTAACAAATTTTTATAATTCTGCTATTCCAATTTTTTGTTTTAGTGTTTTAATTGGAACTTTAGGTATTTTTATTAAATTTTTACAACCAGATTATTTTAAAGAAATATCCAAAAGTATATGGGAGAAAGAAGAAAAATATAAAAAAAAAGTAAAACTTATAGTTTATAAAAAAAAAAGCTAATAAAACATTTTTTATTTCCGTCTTGGTACATCTCAGTGCCTTGTGTAGACATTACATTTGCTTTTAATGGTCTACAGCTAAATATGAAACTTTAACATTTCCTATTCTAGATTCTTTCCATAAAAAATATTTTTCATCTAAATCTAAATCTTCTTTTATATGAGTTTCTATTATAACATAAGTATTTTCATCTATCCAATTATATTTTTCTAATTTTTTTAAAACTTTTTTAATTAAAAATCCTTTATCAAATGGAGGATCTAAAAATACTACATCCATAGGAGATCCTTCTGGAGGACAAAGAGAATTTGTCTTAAAAACATCAAAAGAACCCTCTATATTTGTAAAATTTTTTAAATTATTTTTTATATTTCTAAAATTTTTTTCATCTATTTCAAAAAAAACTACTTTAGAAGCGCCAATAGAAAGAGCCTCCATTCCAATAGCACCTGAACCGGCAAATACATCTAATAAAGAAAAGTTTTTTCCTACTCTATTTACTATAGTGTCAAAAATGGTTTTTCGTGTTCTAGCCAAACTTGGTCTTATAGATGAATCTATATGTCTTATTTTTTTTTGTTTATAGTTTCCGCTTAATATTCTTACTTCTATTGATTTCATTAAAATATTTTAACTTATTAATATTAAATTTCCAATTATTATTTTTTATTATTTTTTAAATTTGCACAGTTTGTACAATTAGTGCATTTACCAAAAAGTCCTAATATTTTTTTGACAAAACCATTTGGAATTGCATTTTGCATAGTGCTGGCTATAGAAATCTCTGACTCATTACTATTGATTTTTTTCTTAATGTTATTTTATTCTTTGATAATACGCTTTCCCCTTTGATTATTTCATCATAATATTTTACAGATTTATTATCTATTTTCTTAATAAAAGAAGATTCATTATCAGCATCATAATCATTTTTATTATTATTTTTGTTCTTATTTTCTAAATTTATAAATTGAATATGTTCTTTATTTGATTTTTTTCTAGTAAAACTTCATTATCATAAAAAATCTTTTTTATTTCTAAGATTTTTTCATTCATTACAGCATTGTATTCTTTTATGAAATTTTCTAATTTCTCTTGTGACAATATATTTTTTTTATCTAGTAACATATCTTTTTCAGTAAGTAAAAATAGATCAGCAAGCTTTGATAATTTTTCCTCTATTTGAGTACCTCTTGCTAAATTTTTTGTTTTAGCTTTTTCCTTATTTTTTAAAGATAAAAGTATTTGTTTTTTTAATATTAAAGTTTGAACACTATATAAAAAGTTCTCAATTTTTTCAGCATCTTCTTTGCTTTTTTTAACTATAATTTGGTCTATCCTATTATTTAAAATCCTATTTTCCTTTTTAAAAGTAGATTTAATAGCATGAAATTGCATATTTATAACTTTCTCAGATTACAAATTTTCCATTTTTTTCATTTCATTTATGGTTTGAGTAAAATTTATATCTTGACCAAATATTTTTAGAACTTCTTCTGCTGACATGAATTTTTTAAACTCTTCTGTTGAATCTATAGATTTTTTTTTCAATTCTATTGATTCCATAGAATTTTCTGATTGATTACATTCTTCTTTTTTCAAAATTGCTGAAGATTCTCCAAAAATAATTTTTTTATCCATCCACATTTTCTTAACTTTTTCCGAAATACTTTTATAATTTTCCTCTTTAAGGTTTTTATTATTAGGTATAATTTTTAAAAATTCTAAAATTACGAGCTTTATTTTTCCTCTATAGTTTTCTATATCTTTTTTTGTTGATTTATAAATTCACTTTGCTCTAATACAGCTTTATATTTTTCTTTATCTATTATTTTAAGAAGATTGATCTTTTCTTCTGAATAGAAATATGTGTTTTTTCCATATTCAATCATATTTTTTTCATCTAACTCTAATGCTTGATTTTCTTCTAATGTATCATATATACACTTTTTTAAATCACTATATATAAATTCTTTTAATAATTCTGTAATATCTAAATTTTCTTGGTTAAACAATTTTTTTAATTCATCATCCAATATTTTATTTTCTAATTTAAACAAACTCTTTATTTCCAAAAGTTTTTCTTCACCAGCTTCTTCTGAAAGAGAATAAACTAAACAAATAATCATAGTTTTTGTTTTATTAAAAGCATATAAACTCTGTTGTAAAACATTATTCGTACTACTATAAATTTTACTTTCTTTAAAGATCTCCTTGATCTCTTATTCCTTGATAAGCGTAGGTTTTATTTGATTTTCTACTCCGTACATTTTTATCATTGAGTAAATTATATCAGTTATATCAGTTTTTTTTTATATATATTATTTAAGTTGTATAAAACAAAAAAGTTATATGTATTTTTATAAATCTAAATTTCCTTTTGGAGTGTGAATCCTAAAATTGATAGGAGTTTCTGATCTTGCTTGAGCCATAGAGCAAAGTCCTTTTATATAGATTAAATTTGTAATATCACAATTAGCTGTAACAATTTTACCTAAAATAGGTAAAGTAAAAGATCCATATCTTTCATAGGATAAACAATTCATAACATCTATGTCATAAAATTCTATTTGACTATCCAGGTTAAAACAAGATAAAACAGCTTGTGCATTATTTAAACACTCTATAGGATCTTCAGTTTTATTATTAAAGTAATTGATAAATGAGGAAATTAAATTACTATATTCAAAAGTAAAACTTTCATTTGGATATTTTACCCAATTGCATGAAGCGGGTATAAATTTTTCAAAAACTATATTGGAAGTTTCTATAAAATTATTAAAACATTCTACTTCACAAAAATATTCTCCATTAGGAATTTTGTAGTCTATAAAGATATTGTGATTATTCTCTCTAAGAATGGTGTGCCATCCATTTTTATGTTTGTTTATATTTGGATATTTTTTTCCATTTATGTCTACTAAATTAAGAATTTGTCGAATTTTTTGATTCTCCTGAGTTTGTAAGAAATATTCTCCAGGACCTTTAACTTCAAAGGGAAAAGTGGTGGATAAAAATTGATTTTTAACTGTAGTACAATTTAATATAAAATTGTCTATATCTGGGTTTATTTTATACTTTATAGGAATGATAATTTTAAAAGATTTTTCATCCTTTTGGAAATTTAAATTCATTATACTGAAAAAATAATAATTTTGTATAAAAAGACAAAAGTCTTGTAATTGAAAATTAAAATTCCATTTTACTAAAACATCGCTTTCAAATAGATTATTTCTTTGTAAAGTACCTGTTATATTTTCTTGCCCAAAAAACATAGCGCTTATTATTTCTTGATTAGCAAAAACATCTATTTGTTTTATATTTTCTAAATCTGTGCCTAGAAAACTGATTTCCAATTGGTGTTTTCTTCCTACATTTTTGTACTCTATATTAGAAATTTTTATTTTATTTATAAAAATACCTTGGTCTGTTTTAAAAATAGTGCCTCCACAATTTATATTAAAATTTTCTGGAAGAAAAAAGCATTTGTCTGGCTGGAAAGATAGTATGCCTTTTGGGGTATAAGGACTAAAAACATCAGGAAATAGGTTGCAAAGCAGACTTCTAAGCTCTCTGCTAGATTTTTTCTCCATATCTTCTTTGAAAGAAGAGGCAATTACTCCAAAAGCTGCAATCATTCTTTCTATGTGAGGATCGTTGGAGTTAAATCCTAAGACATTAGCTAAATTAGGATCTATTTGCTTAAATTGCTGTATTTTACTAAGAAAAATATTCATTGTCTCATTAAAAATACTTTCTAAACTCATGATTTTTCTCCATTTTTTATTTTTTTTATATTAAAAATTTTTATAAAATTCATGATATTCTCCCTCAATAGATCCTGCAATTTTAAATCCATCTTCATAGTTTTCTATTTTTAAAATTTTCAGTCTTGGTTCTTCTCTTTCTAAAATACTCTGTAGGTCTTTTTTTGAATCTTTCCATAAATTCCATCCAAAATACATTGGTAATTTACTGCTGTGTTGGCAAAAACTATTTAAAATAAAGTCAATATTGTTTATTATATATTCTAATTGTTTTTTTTTTGTTTTGTAAAACTTTCCCTCAATTTTTTCAAAAAGAAACATGCACAATTCTTATTATTCTTGGTTAAAAGTTCATTAAATAACATAAATTATGTAAATATTGTATTTAAAAATTTTACAAAAGCTTTAAATATAAGTAATATTATGCTGATATGTTTATTTCTCCAATGAGCTTAACAGAAAACATTATTCCAGAAGATTTAAAAAGATTTAAAGCTGAACATTATGTTTTTTCTGCTAAAAGTGTGAAAAAAGTTTCATTGATTTTTTTTCTTACCCAGGCGGCTATATCATTTTTTATATCTTGGGCTGCACAGAAAAATGAAGTTAAACGTTTTGATGGACATTTTTTTAAACAATGTTTACATTGGTCTTTATTGTTTTTAGGTTGTTTTTTTTCTGCAATTATTTTATCTAGATTTAGAACTTTTTATTCTAATAAACTTAATTTAGATAATGTTT
>JFJP01005776.1_pt1 | contig 12867 bp, 9 predicted proteins | sample 431651 | NCBI WGS metagenome assembly JFJP01 (sample SAMN02602958, study PRJNA72255) | Microbial mat metagenome, whole genome shotgun sequencing project. | biome: fresh water; feature: sink hole; material: water; isolation source: purple microbial (photo- and chemosynthetic) mats found in... | reverse complement strand
CAGTTGTACACGCAAATTCCCCAAATTTATCCGGGTAGTCAGGAAAGGGGGCCAATTTCCCCTCCTTCTGGATTTAGTCAAATTTTGCCTCTCTCGGAGGGGGACTTGCAAAATGCGTTAAAAGAGGTAAATACTCAAACACAGACTCCTGCGGTCGATAGAGACACCGGAGTATCTGAAAGGACACCGTCAACAATATGATATGTTCTGTTGGCCAGCGAAATTAATGATGGCCGCGGAGTCACTAAAATCACAATGCAGCTTCCCTTGATCTTCGCGAAGTACTCCCGCAAGAGTTGGTCTGCATGCATGTCCAAAGATGTGTTGGCCTCGTCAAACAAGATCACACTTGGCTTACGTATCAACGCACGTGCAATGATGATGATTTGGCGCAATCCAGACGGAATAGTGTCCGCGACACCTTCGCCTAACTGGGTTTCATACCCCATTTTCATGGATGAAACAGATCGATCAAGCCCCAAACGACTGGCCATCAGCAGCGCATCTTGCCGGAGACTCGGATCGAACATGGTGAGATTTTCAAGAATCGTTCCAGACACGATTGACCCATTTTGGGGCAGCATTGCGATTTCTCTGAAAACGCTGTCGGCATTGAAGCTCTCCAACGCTTGCCCGTCAACCAGTATCTTTCCTTTGCTGGGCTGCAACAAGCCATTCATCAGATTCAGCAAACTGCTCTTGCCACTACCGCTTTCACCACAAATCGCGACAATTTCTCCCGCTTTGACGGTCAAGTTCAAGTTTGAAAAAAGTGTGTTGCCATTTTGAAACGTGAGCGTTACATCGCTCAACTCCAAAGTTGATTGAACAGGGCCCATGATCCGGTCAGCCCTGTCAGGCTGGGTGGGTAGGGCCATCAGTTTATTCAGACGGTCATTGGAGGCCACAAAATGCTGGTAACGCATCCAAATTGCCATCGCCCGATTGAGCGGTTGCAAGGTGCGCACCGACAGTAGCATGCAGGCGGCTAGACCGCCAGGTGTCATCCCCCCAGCGATAACAATGATGGAGCCCGTGAACACCACTGCCACCATCATCAGTTGACGAAACAACACACTGACATTATTGGCCTTCGCATTACGATCTGCCAAATTCTCACTAAGCTCAGACGTGGATTGCTGTAACCGCTCATACCGTCTCAACATCAGTGACTCAAGCATCAGCGTTTTAACGGAATGGATGTTCGAAATGACCTCATTCAAGAAACCTATGGAACGTTCGTCAATGATGTCTCGTTGCTGAATCTGCCGTTGCATCCAATTGCCAGATTTATATATCCAAAAAACAAACAGAAAAGACATCGCCATAGGCACCAACACCAGCCAGCCACCAAGAACATAAATTAATATTAAAAACAAGACAGAAAATGGCAAATCAAATAAAACCAGCAATGTCTTGCCAGAATAAAATTCAGATACCTTTACCGATGCCAATATTCGTTCAACATGCGTGCCTGGCTCATCCTTCTGAAAAACCTGCATGGGAACCCGAGTTAAATGCTGAAGTGCGTCCACACTCGCTTTGAGTTCGTATCTGACTCCGAGCCAACCAGTGGTCAAATCACTGATTTCCCGAAGTGCAACCTCGATGACCAGCGCAATAACAACCCCAACCACGAGCAGCATCAGGGTTTCGGTCGATTGGTTGATAACCACTCGGTCCAATATTTGCAAAATAGCCAACGGCAAGGCCAGCGCCAAGAAATTTGATAGCAAGGACGATAGGCCCAACCATGGCAATTGCCGCTTTAAATCAGCGGAATCAAGTAGTTGACGCAGAGCCGGAAGCTTATTGCTCATGGAATATATTGGTCGCTGTAATCGGTGTTAATGTTAAAGCTTCAACTATGCAGCCACTGGCTGCTCCAGATTCAAGTTGTCGATGGCTCGGCGAATCATGGGATGCGTGAACGCGAGTGTTTCATCAGCACAACGCACCAGCACGCCCGATGCCAGCGCTCGCTCCACTTGCCGCTGGAGAGCCGTGGCATCATCCTGCAAACCCTCGGCAACATTTGCCAAAGTAACGCCTAAAGGCTGTCGAGCAATATATGCAAGCAAAGAATAATCCAGATGAAGCTTGTCAATGCGCGAAAAAACGGCGACTCGTAAAGGCAAAGACAAATCCGGCATATCGGGTGATTTTGCCATTTCAACTGCAAACAGCGGTACACCCAGCGCGGTATTCGTGATGGCATCGACCATTTTTGTTCTCTGCTTGCCGCGTGGCATAACCAAGGCATCGCCAGCCAACTGCTTCATGTCGCGCAGCGCCAAACGATGCAAAAAAATACACGGTGTATCTTTTGGTGCCAGCTGGGACAAGCCCTTCCTCCCAGCAAAAACAATCAGTCGATGACACCTTGATGGCACCATAGCCAACTGAATCAACGCCAGTTGTTGCTCGTGTCCAATATGTTGAAAATCGTCCAGAATAACAACATGCGCGCAATCAGGCGCAGCATCTTGCAGTAGCTCGGTCACCATGGCAACATCACCTGTTGACCCCTGCCCCACATCGCAAACTCCTGAGCCCATCACCGTGGGTAATCCGCGAAAATGACGTACAAGCATTTTCTCGTTAAGGCAAAGCTGAAGCAGCTCCTGACACAGGCGCGTTTTTCCCATCCCCATCTCGCCTTCAATCAGTTGCAATGTGCTCGTCGTCAGAGCGCATTGCACGGCACTGCGAAGCCGGGCAATTTCAGCTTTACGCCCAGCCAAAGGAAAACTCTGGCGCACACCATGCCACTGCATGCTGGCAAGCCCGTCGAAGCTCACACCCTCCTTCATTCCTGCATAACCGGCAACACCAAACGCACTGCATAAATCGAGTGTGGCCTGATCGCAGGTAAAGAAACCATCTGGGGTTGACTCCAGCAATTCGCGCGCAGAAGCAATGGCAGCGCTGGCAATGGCCTCGCCCGTCCAGCCGCCAAAGCGGTGCATGCTGGCCAGTGCCAGACCTGCGCTTAAACAGCCCCGCACATGCGGCAAACAGCCGGGTTGCATGCGCTCCAAAGACTGTGCCACCCGATGTGCCGTTTGAATGGCCACGGCCACATCGTATTCAGTAACCCGTTGAACACCAAAGATAATCTCGCCAGCATTTCCTTGGCGTGTCAAAAAAATAGCTTCATGCACCGCCGCAACAGATGCCAAGTTACCATAAAAAGCGGCAACCAAATCCAGGCTGACCGATTTGGCAAGCGCCATGCTCAGAACCACACACGGACGCCGGGTTAATAAGCCATCGGTTTGAATCTGACTTGGACCAACAGCGGCCGGCTGACTCAAATCAAAATGACGAGATACAGCAGCAGTTCGGTTTTTAACCTTCAGCTTCTTGAAAATCGCAACAATATGTTGTTTGACGGTACCCAAGCCAATATCCAGCTCACGAGCAACTTCCTTGTTGACCTTACCGGCCTGCAACAACTGCAATATTTGCTGCTGACGAGGTGTCAGTTCAGGCTGTACGGTTGGCATCATGGCTGGGCAGTCGAATCAGTGCGTGGGCGTTGTGAGCGATCCAGATGGCACGGTGTCAGCGCCAGCCTCAACCAAAACCGGCGGGTGACGACGCTGGTGTTGTTGGTCACTGGCGACTTGTTCCCGCACCACCATGATGCGACAGCGCTGCTGCTTGGATTTCATATCTGCACAGAGTTGTTGTGCTGCTTCACGGTCAGGGTTGTGCGCTACATAGATGCGATACCACGATGCCCTCTCGTCGTCCTTGTTCGCCACCAAGCCTGAACGTAATGGCAGCAAAATTTTGTCGTTGACACCAGGAAACCGCTGTTGCAAATCTCGCCAGGCAGGGGCCACCATGCTGCGCTCAAACAGGCCTGTCAGCTCCACCAGCCACTGATCGCCGGGCAAGTCCCATAATTCGTTTGCCCAGTCAATTCGCTCAGTATAGGCACGCATCGCCAGGGAGGGCGCTACAACAAGGTCCAGCGATCCTGCCACCGCACGCCCAGGCGGGTCAAAGTCAATCATGGTCTGCGCAACGTCAGCCTCCAGGCGCGTATCGATAGCAGCACGCGTCGCCACGTGATTGTTTGTCAGCGACGAAGTGAACAACGCCCCACCCTCCTCAGTGGATTTCAGCTGTAGCGGGCGATCTCCCTCGCCTGGCAAAGCAATGCCAGGGGAAACACCACCTCCCAGAGAACTGAACAAACTAGCCAAGCCTTGATAACGCTCTTGTCGCGCGCTGATCCAGTCATCAAGGTTGCGGGTATAGGTTCTCTCTGAATCAAGTATCACCAAATAATCAAGCGCACCCGCCAGATAAGCCTCCTGGCTATAAATCCAGGCACGACGGGCTGAATCCACCGAAATGCGCTGTAACTGCATCCGGCTATCCGTCATCTTGATTTCAACCAATGCCCTGTCAACCTCACGCGCGGCTTCATAAATAACCCTGATATAGGTTTCAACCATCTCCTCATATATGGCCCGTGAAAAAACCACCTCGTTATTACGTTTGCCTGCGTCAAACAAATTGAGGGACATGTTGGCAATCAGGTTCCAGGCCAGACTGTAGGGTTCAAACCACTCGTAATACCGATTACTGCCATAACCAATTTGCGTCGTCAAATCCAGCGGTGGCAAAACCCGCGCCCGCGCTACATCGATATCGACATCTGCGGCCAGCAATTGCGCCTCAACCGCCCGTACATCTGGCCGACGCAACAACAAAGCTGAAGGCATACCCGGCAGCACCGATGGGAAACGCAGGGAATCAAGACCTTTGTCTGACAACTCAAAGTTTGTCGGCATGGCACCTGCCAACGAAGACAGGCGGTTAAGCACCACCTCTCGCTGTTGCTGTAGCACCGGAATAGTGGCGCGCACTTGGTAAACAGCTGTTTTCTGCTGCTCATAATCAATGGCGGTTGCATCACCCACTTCCAGACGTGTGAACACCGAAGCAAGCATTTCACTCACTGCAATATCGGTTTCTCTGGCCACCCGCAATCTGTCATTGAGCGACAAGTACTCTACATACGCATCAATGACAGCGGCAATGGTGGTGCGCTGGAGGTCATCACGTTGAAATGTTGCGCGCCACAACGCCAACTTTGACGATTCAAACTGCGAAGCGAACTCACCCCACAAGTCGGGTCGCCAATCTGCGCGCAAACTCGCCTTGTATGTCTTTTGCGATCTGGTCGAGCCCGCTGTCCCCTTGCCGTCAAAAGCATCCAGAGTTTCATTTCTGAGCTCCACCGGCAGATTGATTTCAGGCAAGCCACTGGCAGCTGTCACATCCATGCGCGCCTGTAGTTGCGCCATGCGCAAGGTGGCAATGCGCAGGTCCGGGTTATTGGCAATCACCCGGTCAATCAGTTGATTCAACTCAGGGTTGCCAAACAGCAGCCACCATTCTCCCAAGGTATCTGTCAGGGATTGCGCCAGAAAAGCGGCTTCCTGCTCGTTGTGTGTTCCATTGGTTTTGTCCGCCGCTACCTCAGACTTCAAAAAGCGCTGCGGCAGTAGTACAGGGGGCACGCTGTACTGGTCACGCTTGATGGCACAACCCGCCAGCGTCAAAAGACCAAGCGCCAAGGCGATGAGCTTGCGCCACCTAACAAAACGTTGATCATTAAAAAACATGAGTGCAAGCAAAAAGAATATTCAACTAAACAAGTACTGGCCGATTTTTGTGTTGGCTCGCAACGGACACCCCGCGCACATCGATTCATAAGAGGCGACTTAACAACGCAAAAAGACCGCTAGTTGAGTTGCACGTCGCTTTATGAAAAATCCAGTGTAAATTATTTTGAGTCAACCTTTACAACTCTTTTTCCAACAACATTTGCACTTGGCTTGACATTGCCAAAGTAGCCAGACAAAACCACACGCAGCCCAAGGTCTGTACGATGTTGCCTTGCGGCAACCAAAAAAAATTCAAACTAACCAGCCCATTGGATGGCAACAAATTGAGCGGCAGTTCACGGTACAGTGCGAGCCCATGCCTATGTTCAATCTCACCCAAACCCAGCAACAAGATTTGCTGACAGCCGCCCGCTTGGCGCGCGCCCAAGCCTACGCGCCGTATTCCGGCTACCGGGTCGGGGCTGCGGTGCTGGATGACCAGGGCCGCATCCATGCCGGCTGCAATGTCGAAAACGCCGCCTACCCCGAAGGCCTGTGTGCTGAAGCAGCTGCCTTGGCGGCCATGGTGCTGGCTGGCACCACCCGGGCACACGCCGTGCTGGTGGTGGGCAGCGGTGACGAAACCGGTGCTGGCTGGACGACGCCATGTGGCGGCTGCCGACAAAAATTGCGCGAATTTGGCAGCCCTGATCTGGTCATCATCAGCGCCAATGGGGCCGCTATTGGCCCATCCTTCACGCTGGCACAGCTGCTGCCCGACAGCTTTGGCCCAGATCACCTGCCACCTCGTTTGCCGGATTGACCATGAACCTCACCGACACCTGCAACACCATTACCCGGCTTGCACCCGACATCCAGCCACGCATTGCTGTGGTGCTGGGCTCAGGCTGGGGAGGCCTGACTGCGCACCTTCGTGATGCGTTGCAAATTCGCTACACCGAACTGCCCGGTTTTCCGCAACCCGGCGTGGCCGGCCACAGTGCCACCCTGTGGTTGGGGTGGCTTGGGGCACAGCCGGTGGCGGTGATGAGCGGGCGCCAGCACGGCTACGAGACCGGCACGGTGGATGGCATGGCCGCCCCGCTGCACATCCTGCAACGCTTAGGCTGCCACACGCTGGTGTTGACCAACGCGGCAGGTAGCGTGCGCGCCGACATGCCGCCGCAAAGTCTGATGTTGCTCAGCGACCACCTCAACCTGCCACAGCGCTCGCCCCTGGTGGGCGTAAGCGGCAGCGAGCGCTTTGTCAACATGGTCGATGCCTACGACCCCGGCTTGCGCGCGCACGCCCAGCGGGTGGCACAGGCGCAGGGCATCGCGCTGTTTGAAGGTGTTTACGCCTGGTTTTTTGGGCCGCAGTTCGAGACCCCGGCCGAAATCCGCATGGCACAGCGCCTGGGTGCAGATGCTGTGGGCATGAGCACCGTACCTGAGACGATTCTGGCCCGCCACGCCGACCTGCGCGTGCTGGCGCTGTCGTTCATCACCAACTATGGCGCGGGCATGTCACCAGAAGTGCTGAGCCACGTCCACACCTTGAGCCAGGCGCAAACCGGCAGCGCACAAGCCAGCCGTCTGCTGGCCAACATCATCGCCACCCTCGATACACCATGACCGTACCCAACACCCCTGCCAGCTGGCCGCTCGACTTGTTGCAAAGCGCACGTATTGCGCTGGCCTGCCTGGACCTGACCAGCCTCAACCCCCAGGACACCGAGGCCGACATTGCCAAACTCTGCCAGCGCGCCAACAGCCCGTTGGGCCTGGTGGCCGCAGTGTGCGTTTGGCCACGTTTGGCAGCATTCGCCCGGGCGCAGTTGCCCAGCCACATCAGCGTGGCAGCGGTCGCCAACTTTCCACATGGCCATAGCGACATCGGCGCAGCGGTGGCCGACACCCAGGCCATCGTGCAGGCGAGCGCGCAAGAGGTGGATGTGGTGCTGCCCTACCGCGCGCTGATCGCCGGCGACGAGGCTGTGGTCGCCGCGCTGCTGAACGCGGTGCGCCAGGCTTGCCCGGGCCTGCTGCTCAAAGTGATCCTGGAGACCGGTGAACTTAACACCCCGGCGTTGATGGCGCGTGCCAGCACATTGGCGCTGCAAGCCGGAGCCGATTTTTTAAAAACCAGCACCGGCAAAACCCCAATCAACGCCACACCAGCAGCTGCGAACATCATGTTGGGCACCATCGCCGCCAGCCCAACGGCCCGAGATCATGTGGGTTTTAAGGCTTCAGGCGGCATCCGGACTGTGCAGGATGCTATAGTTTACGAAGCACTGGTTGCGCAGTATTTGGGGCCCCTGGCGCTTGGGCCAAAACGCTTTCGCATTGGTGCCAGCAGCCTGCTAAACGACATTGAAGCGGTGCTGGCAGGCCACACGACCTCGCCTGCTGCGCCCACTGGCACTTACTAAGCGCGCATTCAGCGCCAACACACCATGCTTGCCCAGGAAATCATCCGCATTAAACGCGACGGCCGCCCGCTGGAACAGGCCCAGATTGACCAGTTTATTCACGGCCTGGTGGATGGCAGCTGGAGCGAGGGCCAAGCCGCAGCACTCGCCATGGCGATGTTTTTGCAAGGCATGAGCCGCCTTGAGACCGTCAACCTGACCCGCGCCATGACGCACTCCGGGCGCGTGATGAACTGGGCACAAGCCCATCTGCACGGCCCGATTCTGGACAAGCACTCCACGGGCGGTGTTGGCGACAAGGTCAGCCTGATGCTGGCCCCCATCGTGGCCGCTTGCGGTGGTGTGGTGCCGATGGTCTCAGGCCGAGGCCTGGGCCACACCGGTGGCACGCTTGACAAACTAGGCTGCATTCCCGGTTACCAATGCACCCCCGACATCAGCACACTACAGCGGGCGCTGCAAACCGCCGGCTGCGCCATCATCGGCCAGACCGACGACCTGGCCCCGGCAGATCGGCGGCTGTATGCCATTCGTGACGTGACCGCCACCGTTGAATCGGTGCCCTTGATTACCGCCAGCATCCTGTCCAAAAAGCTTGCCGCCGGTCTGCACGGCCTGGTGATGGATGTGAAAGTGGGCAACGGTGCGTTTGCCAGCGCGCTGGACATGGCCACCGCCTTGGCTGAGTCGCTGGTCAGCGTTGCCACCGGTGCCGGCCTGCCCACCACCGCCTGGTTGACCGACATGAACCAGGTGCTGGGCCAGACCTGCGGCAACGCGTTGGAGGTGCTGGAAGCCATCTCATTTTTGCAGGGCAACGCAGCCGAGCCACGCCAACTGCAAGTGACGCGCACCCTGAGCGCCGAACTGCTGCAGATGGGTGGGCTGGCCAGCAGCGCCGCTGATGCGCTACAAAAGGTAGATCATGCTTTGTCCAGTGGACGGGCGCTAGAACAGTTTTCACGCATGGTGACGGCACTGGGCGGCCCGGCCGACTTTACCGACCGACCCGGCCACTACCTGCCCACAGCTCCGGTACAGCGGGTACTGCCAGCGCCACGCGGCGGCTGGGTCAGCGCCATGGCCACGCGCGAGATTGGCCTGGCAGTAGTAGAGCTAGGTGGTGGCCGCCGCAAAGCCAGTGACAGCATCAACCCCAGCGTCGGCTTCAGTCAATTTACGCAAATCGGACAACCCGTGCAGCCCGGCGAGCCCTTGGCCATCATCCACGCCGCCGATGCGGCCAGCGCTGACCGAGCGCAGCACGCCTTGCTGGCACTGATTCACATCAGTGATACCGCACCCAAGCTGTCGCCGGTGCTGCTGGGGCGCGTCGGCAGCCAGCCACCGGACGGCTAAGAACAGTAACGACTCAGCCCTCAGATAGCGGTTGGGTTAGCCGCAGGCGCAACCCGACAATTTGATCGCCACGCTGTCGCGGTGACACACTTTGCATTAACCTGATTAAAGTGTTTTGAGATTTTAAGGCTTTTGGGCTTCTAGCCCATATGCAACAAGCGCTAAAAGCTCTTTATTTTGTAGTAACTAGATCGTCCCACCATGCTTGATCTGCTGATTCAAAACGCCAACCTCCCCGATGGGCGCAGCGCCATGTCGGTGGCCGTCCACAACGGCAAGATCGTTGAAATGGCTGCCGGTCTGAGCGCACCGGCGCAGCAAACGCTGGACGCACAGGGCCAGTTGCTGAGCCCACCATTTGTGGATGCCCACTTTCACATGGATGCCGCGCTAAGCTACGGACTGCCGCGCGTCAACCAGTCGGGCACGCTGCTGGAAGGCATTGCGCTGTGGGGCGAACTCAAACCTTTGCTCACCCATGAGGCCCTGATCGAACGGGCGCTGGCCTACTGCGACTGGGCAGTGGCCAAAGGCCTGCTGGCGATTCGCACCCACGTCGATGTGTGTGATGCCCGCCTGCTGGCGGTGGATGCGCTATTGCAAGTAAAGCGCCAGGTAGCCCCTTATATCGACCTGCAACTGGTCGCTTTCCCACAAGACGGCTTGCTGCGTGCGCCTGATGCGTTAACAAATTTAAAGCGTGCGCTGGACCGGGGTGTCGATGTCGTTGGCGGTATTCCCCATTTTGAGCGCACCATGGCTGATGGCACGACCAGCGTTGAGCTGCTGTGTGAACTTGCCGCCGAGCGCGGTTTGCCAGTGGACATGCATTGCGACGAGTCAGACGACCCGCTGTCGCGCCATGTTGAAACATTGGCGTTCCAGACCCAGCGGCTGGGCCTGCACGGGCGGGTGACAGGCTCGCACCTGACATCCATGCACAGCATGGACAACTACTATGTGAGCAAGCTGATCGCCCTGATGGCCGAGAGCCAGCTGCACGCGGTGGCCAACCCGCTGATCAACATCACCCTGCAAGGCCGCCATGACAGCTACCCCAAACGCCGTGGCATGACGCGTGTGCCCGAGCTGCTGGGGGCTGGCATCAACGTCGCCTTTGGCCACGACTGCGTGATGGACCCTTGGTACAGCCTGGGCAGCGCCGACATGCTTGAAGTGGCGCACATGGGCCTGCATGTCGCGCAAATGACCAGCCAAACCGCAATGCAGCAGTGCTTTGATGCAGTCACCGTGAACGCGGCGCGCGTGCTGGGGCTGCAAAACTATGGCCTGTCAGTAGGTTGCCACGCCGACTTCGTGCTGCTGCAAGCACGCGACCCGATAGAAGCCCTGCGCCTGCGTGCCACCCGGCTTAAGGTATTCAAACGCGGCGTGCTGCTGGCCGAATCAGCCCCCGCCACCTCGCAACTTAACCTGCCTGGGCGACCACCCCACACGGCGCTGATGCAGGCGGGTTGACGTGCGAGGCGTACCAGCAGGCGGTCGCCGTCATGCTCGCTACAGCACCCGGTACAAGCCAAGCCAAAGCAGGTGTTTACTGCCAATCGTGAGCATTGGACGATCGAGAACCGCTGCCATTGGGGCATTCACTGGAACTTTGACAAAGACCGTAGCCGGATTCGGCCCAACGAACGTGTCGCGCCTGCGCCGCTTCGCAGTAGGCGTGCTGACAATGCCGTTCGATGGCAAACCAGTATCAAAGAAAAAATAGCCAAGCTCAATCGCAATACCCGGATGGTTTTTGATTACCTTTACATGACAAAGAACTTAACGCGCCAAACCGCCGCTTGGGCATTTGTAAGAGATCAATTTACCGAGTCTGTCGCCCTGCCATCAGGGTTGCAAAGTCATTGACAGGTTCCGGTCAAGACGTGTTGCCCACGCGCTTACAGAACAGCGTCATTTATCCACAGCTAGTTAACTCAAATTCACTGAAATAAATGCAGCCCTGCCGGGGTCAACGCTACATCACACCACTCTGCGTGCTCGCAGTGCGCTGATGTCGGCAGTACTCAAGCCCAGTTCAGTCAGCACCTCAGCGGTGTGCTGGCCCAGAGTAGGTGGTGCACGCAGCACCACCGGCGGCGTGGCGCTCAGGCGCAGTGGGCTGGCTACAGTTTTGACGAGCACCTGGCTTACTTCACTATTACTAGCTGGTTGCGCTTTATCTATAAGGGCTAGAGACTGATTTAGTATTAACTTTCTGGCCAGCACCTGCGGGTCGGCAAAAGCCTGCGCCAGGTCGTTGATCGGGCCACAGGGCACGGCCTTGTCTTCGAGCAGTTGCGTCCAGTCGGCCGTGCTGCGGGTGCAGGTGACGGCGGTCAGCAGCGGGATGAGCTGGGTGCGGTTTTGCACGCGCAAGGTGTTGCTGGCAAAGCGCGCATCCTGCGCCCACTCGGGGTGGCCGCACGCGTTGCAAAAGCGTGCAAACTGGCCGTCGTTGCCGATGGCCAGCAGCATGCTGCCGTCCAGCGTGGTCAGGGTTTGGTACGGCGCCAGGCTGGGGTGGGTGTTGCCCTGGCGCTGCGGCACTTTGCCGGTGTTCAAAAAGCCGGCTGCCTGGTTGGCCAGCACCGCCATGCCCACATCGAGCAGCGCCATGTCGATGTGCTGGCCGCAGCCGGTTTGGTGACGTGACTCAATCGCCGCCAGGATGGCGCTGGTGGCGTAAATGCCGGTCAGGATGTCGATCAGCGCCACGCCCATGCGCATCGGGCCGCCGCCAGGCTGGTCGTCGGCGTGGCCGGTGATGCTCATCATGCCGCTCATGGCCTGGATCATCAGGTCGTAGCCGGCGCGCTCGGCATACGGGCCGTCCTGGCCAAAACCGGTGACCGAGCAGTAGATCAGCCGAGGGTTGAGGGTTTTCAGGCTGGCGTAGTCAAGGCCGTATTGCTGCAAGCCGCCGACCTTGAAGTTTTCGACCAGGATGTCGCTTTGCGCGGCCATTTGTTTAATGAGTGCCTGGCCTTCGGGCTTTGCCATGTCAAGCGTGATGGCGCGTTTGTTGCGGTTGCAGGCGGTGAAGTAGGTGGCGTGCGTGGTGTCATTGCCGTCAGCATCTTTGAGAAACGGCGGGCCCCAGTGGCGTGTGTCATCACCGGCACCGGGGCGCTCGACCTTGATGACATCTGCTCCCAGGTCAGCCAGCATTTGTGTCGCCCAGGGGCCAGCCAGCACGCGCGAGAGGTCAAGAACTTTGAGGTGGGAAAGGGCGGCGGGTTTTTGGGGGCTCATGGGGTTGCTCTCTGAGAGATAAGTTTGGGCCGATTGGCCGTTATGGTCGTCGGCGCTGGCATTTTGTGGTTTGCAAGTTTCGGGGGCTTAGGGGTCAGGCCGTTGGCGGGCCACGAGGGTATTGGGCGGGGGCCTCATACTGTCAAAGGCCCAGAAATCGGCCCCCGCCCAATACCCTCATG
>JFJP01037327.1_pt2 | contig 12868 bp, 18 predicted proteins | sample 431651 | NCBI WGS metagenome assembly JFJP01 (sample SAMN02602958, study PRJNA72255) | Microbial mat metagenome, whole genome shotgun sequencing project. | biome: fresh water; feature: sink hole; material: water; isolation source: purple microbial (photo- and chemosynthetic) mats found in... | reverse complement strand
CAGTTCCACTACCAGACGCTAGGTAAACCGGTGAAGGGGTTCTTCTTCGAGGAGGACTACTTCTTGAAGATCGTCAAACACTTCATACATGTAGGCCACTACCACACCCACAGCCGCTATGAACGTATCATTGCACAGGGTAGCTTTGAGAGACTGGTGCACGGTGAAGAAGGTGATAAGGGGTATGTGCGCGTGAAGCTACCTAAGAAAGGCAAGCCAGAATACGAGTTTGTGGTCAACACCAACAGCTACACGTACAAGACGTTCAAAGTCACCGATAAGACCACTTTGGCTAAGTTAGACAAGTTGATTCACGCCCTACCAGAGTACAGCCACGTGAGATTGCAGATGCCAACAAGCTGCGAGTTCAACCCGATCTTTGAGGCATTGAAGCAAAGGTGGCCGCACTACCACGTGAAGAAGCTGATCAAAGACAAAGACACGGACAAAGTGCAGGTGAACTACTTGATGGAAGACACCGAGATTGATTTCACTAATCTGGGGTATTCCAACAGTAACATCCTGGACGGTCTGTATACCGTCCTCTCAGAAAAGCACCAGTTTGACGCGGTGAAGATGGCCAAAGCCAAAGCTTACTTAGAGCCGTACAGAAGTGCCTTAGTCTGATCTACGCAGAGTTACATATATAGTCATTGTAAGTCCCCTTAGTTTTATCACCCACCCGGAGCATCTGTATGCAGGTCCAAAACACCATCGCCTTTGATCTTAGCCCCACCCGGCGTCAAGAAGACTATCTTGAGCAACTCTTTTACGCCACCCGCACCACGTACAACGAACTGTTGCGTCGTTTCACGCAGATGTACAACTGCTCTATTACGCCGATCATCGAAGCAGATGCCTGTGTCAAGGCCATTGCTGCAGACTTGGAGCGTTTGAAAAGCAAACCAGAGCACCAGTATATCAAGCTGGCGCCGCACTCAGTTATGATGGGTAAGGTGGAAGAACTCAGTGCTCTCTTGACGGTATTCTTGGTTCAAGACGAACAAGGTACTGCCCAGCCTTTGAAATACGAGGATCGCCACCTGCCCTCGACCTGTCTGTTTCCCACACAGAGTTTTTACGTCAAAGGTAACTTGCTGTACTTACCGGACATGGAAGTGCCCTTTGAGATGCATTGCCCTGTAGCGACTAATATTGATCCTTTGTCAGTGCGCATCACACGTCTAGGGTTAGGTAAATACACTGCAGAGCTTTTGACTAAGGTAGCGCACATGCAAGAGGCAGAAGCGCTGAGCTTCTAGGTTAAACTGTGAACGCTATCCTCACCGAGCGCGCTAAGTCAGGCTTTCCGGTTTCTATTGGGACTTCACTGGCGCTGGAGACGCTCCTAGAGCCTACGATGGAGGTCTATGACGAATCTAGAGTCGTGCCTGAACGGGTAAAGACGAGTGACTACGACGTCATCCTCATCAACGTCGCCACGCTCCTGAGAAACATCTTAGGCAGTATCACGTCTGATGACGCCACCTCTGTCAAACCTGCCGACTACCTGGAGACCCTTCGTGAAGAGATCCAGTACCTCAACGACCTCTTTGTCTTCCAAGACCTAGAGCCTGCGTTTTATATCCACACGTACGACTACGTGAAGAAAGACTACCCCCCCGAGAAGCTCAGAAAGGGCACCACCCTCAAACAGCTCTCGGTGGAGATGGTCAACACCTACTGTCTGACTGAACTCCAAAAGGACAAAAGCATTCGCAGATACACCAACAAGGTCCACTTAGATAAGAGCCTCAAGGCCGTCATCATGACCCATGTCCCGTGGGATCTCTTAAGCCATACCGAGTTCTTAAAACTCGACCTACTAGAATCTCATACCGGGCTACTGAAGACCCGCAAAGACTGGTGGAGTAAATACTACAAGATGCCTAACCGAGACATGTCGATGCTGCCCTTTACCCAAGAGCTGCTGGGCATTTTCGGTGACAACATCATGTTTCACCCTGACCCGATGAAAAAGCGGGTCGAAGTCTACGAGCGTCTGAGCACCAAGCGAGTCAACGCTATGAGTGGCGATGACGCGGTCAAAATGCTCTTAGGCACATTCATTTAAGTAAGTTTTTACAGTTTTAGCAATCGGGTGAGTTAGTCACCCCAACACAACAAGGAGTATGCAATCATGGCAGTATTTGTAAAGAAGTACCTGGACGTAACCAGGTTTACCCTCTGGGCTGAGGGCGTGGGTGAGAACAAACGCGCTCGTTTGGTTTTGGGTTTTCGCGACGGTCACCCTCGGCTGATCATCAACACAGGTGTCCAAGGCAAAGACGGTCTCATCAACTTCCCCGCCGATGTACCCACCATCACGTATTTTCTCATGCGCTTGAAGGAAGTCGCTGCCGGTGAACCCAATACCCGTTGGCCCATCGAGAGCTTGGGCACCGTCTACGAGAACGACAAGCCGACCAAAGGCAAGCGGTTGGTCTCCACGCTGCATGTGGGTAAATCCTCCACAGGGATTGTCTACATCTCGGTGATCATGGAGAACCGTCCAAAGATCGTCTTTGAGATCCGCCCCTCGGAGTACCACGTCTTCAAAGACAAAGACAACCAAAAGCTGCCCGACGAAGTAATCTCTTGCATCATGGCCAAAGGTTTGTCTGATTTCATGCTAGGTCTCTTGGCCGACGGCATCATGCGTCATGCGGTTGAAGAAGCCACGGACGGCTACGGTGGCAGCGCACCAATGCAAGCCCAGCCTGTCAACGCACCGCTGCCAGCGGGCGGTGTCTCTATCTTGGATGATATTCCGTACTGATCTGCACCTACACATCACCCCTCTAGGAGCGCCTACACGTGCTCTTAGAGGGGGGTTCTGATCCGTTTTCAGGTACATATATACTACCTGTACTATTACCAGGAGATTACAGTGTTCGTTCATTACAGCATCGAAAAAACCGAGTACCAAAACTCACTGCTCAAACTCAAGTTCATGGACCATGAGCTGTTCTTTGACATCGACAACATCGCCAAAGTCGTCACTGATGACCTCTTCATCACAATCAACAAATACTTCTCTAAGTTGGATGCACAGACCAACCAGTCCATCTTTGAGATCTTCAATGCCTTTCATACGCTCAAGACCACCAACGTCGACTTCACCGATGCTGGCGTGATCACCGCGCTGGAAGACAATGTGTGTACGCTGGTCGGCTTGATCGATCTGGAGCGTTTCAAGAACTGGTTGCAGTGGAACAACAACGACATCATCTTCCCAGCCAACATCAAAGAAGAGTTTGTTTTTGACCCTGATCTGTCCGTCACCCGGGAGAAGACCTACACCAAAAAGGAATACCAAGACCTGGTCGCCAACATCCTCGTGATCCGTATGGTGATGCCGATCCTCACCGAGTACTACAACGCCATCAAAGACACGGTCAAGTACAGTTTCTACCGGGCCTTTTTGCTGATGATTCGCTCCAGCGTCTACAACAGCGAAGAGCTCGAAAAACTGCGAGTGTATATCATCGAGATCCAGACCTCGCTGAACCTGCAAGGCACTAGCAAGATGGATCAGTATATCCTCTTGAAAGGTTTGAGCACGGACGATATCAACGAGTTCATTCTCGCAGACATCATCTTTACCAAACTGCTGTTCATGGACTTCGTGAACAACAAGAGCAACATCGTCAGCTTCATCTTTCAGACCATCAAGTACAAGACCAACTTCATCGCCACGGACTCGGATGCCATTCGCAGTCGCAAGTTCAAGGACGATCCTAAGAAGGAGGACTTGAGCTACTTCGAGGACTACCGCAAGACCTCGGACGTGACATTAGGCACGATCGTGGAGATCCAGCACTTCTTGGACAATTCTGACTTGATTGTGCGTGAACTCAAACTCCAACCCTACTACTTTCAGGAGCAATACACCGAAGAGCTTAACTACAGTTTCCGCTTGTCGAAACACCGTGTCACGAAGATCCAGATCATCTTGCTGGGGTGGTTCTTGCACAAGTACGTCAACCCACGTGCACTGTTCTACATCGAGAACAACAAGATCATCGAGCTCTTGACGTTGGCCAATGTGACGCTGTGGAACGCCGGTCACCGCTTTGTGGCGCTGCTGCTCACCAGCAACACCGACGATGACAGCAACTTCATCAACGACACAGTCAAACATACCTTTAACAAGGCTAACATTGCGCAACTCAAAGTCCATTACGCGATGGCCATTGATGAGAACAAGAACATACTGGAGAGCAGCATCTTAGAAGTCGTCAAAGAGATCAACTCCTACATCTGGACACCTAACACCACCATCGAGAAAAAGAACCTCCACAACCAGGCCACCAACATGAAAAACCTGGCTATTCCCAATAACCTCATTACCCAACTGTGCGATTTCATCGCGTTTGTGAACCGCTAACTTATACTGCTTAAAAGGAGCTAACATGTTCGACTACAACTTCATGATCGAAGACCTCGTCTATATCCCTACCGGTGACTACAACCCTGTCTTTAACCGCCCTTACGTGGTCAACCCGTCTGCAGAGACGATTGATATCTTGAAAGGTAAACTGGAAGAAAACGGCACGACCACGATCACCACCGATATCTTGTCGGGGTATGCCAGCAATTTCATCCAACCCAGCGCGGTGGGGTACCAGAGCAACATTGACCGCGGCTGGGTGGGAACTCGCAAGTTCATCTTCATGCTCAAAGCCAGTTACATGGCAGCGACCGGCAGCGTGAACCGCTTGTACATCCAGGGGTATACCAACTATGACGGTATCACCCAGTTTGGCACGGTGGACCCTAACTTGCAGCATCACATTAACAACGTGATCGAGACCACCGTGTTCACATACCAGACACCGATGGGGGTGGTGACCGAAGAAAAGCTGAACAAGATCTACAACGTGGTGACCAACACGGTGGATTACGTGGACCTGTACTTGCAGCGTCCTCGGGACATCTTCTCCAACGTCTTGTACAACGACTTTGTCAATACGGCGTTCACGGACTACACCTCCATGCAACGCTCAGATGACATCACGGGAGGTAATAAGCAGTACCAGCTCAACTCGATGGACAAAAGGAGCATTGGCACCAGCATCGAAAACAACATCCCGGCGCGCTACTTGGCACGGGTCTTGAATGCAGGGTTGAACAGCAAGGCTGACAACGACTTTGCTCTGGACAGCATGTACCAGCTGCCCACCAATACGGCCCACGAAGCCCTGCCTGAGCCCACGCTGCAAGACAACCTCTTCATCCACAAGCTCAGTCTCTTGGAAGGCAACAAGACGGCGATGAGTACCTTCAGGTTCTCAACGCTGGCGATGGTCAACCAAGACATCGTAGACCGCTTTAAGTTACTAAACATCACCAAGGAGTTTGTAGATCCTAATCTGGCACGCACACCTAACGTGGGTGAGTTCTGGGACGGACAAGACATGATCACGACCAAGGCCTACAGTTTGATCGAGTCCTCGGTGAGTTTGGCGACACGGTATGGCTTTAGCAAGCTGTACTTCACAGCCAGCAACATGATGGACATGACCGGTCAGCCTAGGTTGATGGTAAGCTACTTCAACTCCTTTTTGAGCTTGCGTGACGAGGACTTTGCTCGGCTTTTGTCGATCTTTGAGTCCAAGTACATCAACGAGATCTTGATGGACGAGTGTCGCTTCAACCACGTGCCTATCCACATTGAGATGTACGTGGACATCTTGGGTACGAGTAAGATCAGTTTGTCCTATGGTGGCTCACAGCCGACATGGTACACGATCCCCACCTTTGCCAACAGCAACTTCATCCCCGTGGTGACCGTGAACAAGACGGCCTTCGATGAGATGGCTTACACGCTGAACAACTCCATCGAGTTGCTCGGTGCCAACAACACACGGCCTCAACAGGTCTATTACTAAGGAATCCAGATGCAACTCAACAAAATCATTGAGACGTTCTACCTCTCAGCGGTGGCCTACGCTGGCTTAGAGCTCAAGGACAATGTGCTCGTCAACAAGAACGACAAACTCGGTGACTTCACCTTGGACGGTCGCGCGATCACTTTGCCGTATTTCGAGAACCTGAAAAGGCCCGAAGGTAAACACATCTTTCATCTCTTGCATGAAAGCTATGTGAAACCGGAGATCCCCCTCTTTAATCTCTACAAGAAGCGCTTGGTGTGTGAGATCAACTTGAAGCTGGTTCAGTTGCTCACGACCATCACACACATCTCGGTCTCCTTGGAGCTCCAGGGTAAGATTCGAGATGCCAAGCTCTTGAAGTTCATCTCTGAGTTCAAAGACCTGGATATGAACTTCATCGAGAACTTGATGCGCATTGTCAAGGCTTCTAAGGAAGTCAACGATGAGGCGTTCATCTTGGACTTGTTTCTGAAGAAGAATGGGGAGATCAAGGGCACACCCTACTCGGCCATCGGGAAGGTCAACTTCTTGTTGTACGATGAGGTCGTGAAGACGCTGCGGGACTCCTCGGAGTACCGTGTCTATGGCTGCAAGGTCCGTAAGAAAGACTTGGTGATCCTGGACAACTTCTTCAACGTGATCTTCCCCGACATCGAAGACAAGGACTTGTACAGCGACGGCACGGACAACCGGGTCTTTCGCTACTTGAACATCCTACTGAAGACGGCCTACTTGGTCACCAGTCGGGTCAACGAGATTGCAGACATGATCTACACGATCGATGACGCGACCATCGTCACTGATCTGAAGTTCGATCACCAATGGACCACGGTCTTGGAAGAGCTCTACACCTTGACCGGTGAGATACGGATGATCCCCAACCAAAATGACACCTCGGTGAGCGAGACCACGGTGCGTCGTTTGTCGGTAGATGAGTCAGCCGCGAGCAGTCAGATGCCTGATGCCAACCAGGTCTTGCGTCAAGCCAGCCAGCCTATGCCTATGCAGCAAATGCAACCTCAAATGCAACCCATGATGGGCGCACCCATGCAGCCGATGATGACCGGTCCTGCTGATCCCAACGATATCTTAAGGAACATCACCTCAGCCAGAATGAACCCCAACTACAACCCCAATGCGGGCTACCACCCCTCTCAGATGCCACCCCAACCCATGCAAGCACCTATCCCAGCGTGGATGCGTGAGCAGCTGATGCGTGAACAAGGGATCCCTCAACAGCCCCAGTACCCTCAGGGCTATAACCCACAGATGATGGCCCCACAAGGGTACAATCCGCAGATGATGCCTCAGATGCCTTACCCACCGCAAATGATGCCTCAGCCCTACCCGCAACAGATGATGGCGCCCCCGGGCTATCAGCCGCAATACCCCCAGTACCAGCAGCCGATGAGCCCCTTGGACCCTAATCGCATCGGTAAGCAGAGCTTTCAGTTTTAACCATGCTGGTGGTAATGGTTTGGCACTCACGCCTCAACATTACCCCCTATAAAAACGGAGTTCTTTATGGATATTGCGGATCTGGCTGATAAGGAAACGGAAACCTATTTGGCCGAATGCAGGCACCAGCTCAAGACGGTTAAGCCGTTGGTAGCCCGCGGTGAATGCTACAACTGTCAAGAACCCGTCCCAGTGGGCAAAACCTTCTGTGACGCGTACTGCAAAGAGGACTACGAGATCCGTAAGAACCACCGCCGTTAAAGCTAGACACACCCCTCACCCCACAAGGTCGAGGGGTGTGTTTCTCTTTTGTTTTCTTCCCTCCTTTAAGGATACCTCCGTGATCAACCTCGACAACCTCACCGTGAACTTCATCGAGCAAAACTACCTCGACCTTGAGAAGCCACTCTTCTACGATGCGTTTTCTATGCTCGACACCTTCGGTGTGCAGTACTATGAAGATCGCTACTTGCAGCTGTTTGCCCAAGACGACCAGATGCACAAAGAAGACCTGCTCTCAGCCTTCTCTGGGTACCTCTGTGAAGATCTGGCTAAGATCATCCGTGAGCATTACATCACCCTGAACTTCACAGACACCCGCTTGGTGGAGTACACGCAACTGGTGCGTTTCTTGTGGATCATCCAGTCCATGGAAGACTACGAAAACGTGAGCTACCGGTTGTACGCCAACGACAACCCAAGAGACGTGCTGATCGATTTGATCTGTGATCTCACGCCTTTGAGTAAACCCCGCGCCATGGAGCTTATAGAGGCCGTAGAGCCCACCATTATCCAATCCATCCAACAGCTCGTCGAAGACAAGATAGAGGCTCCTGTGGCCTCTCATACGCTTGATCCTATCGTGGTGAAGTTTGCCAAGTACATTGGCGAGACTCCGGCATTAGGTAACAAGCTCATCAACACCGCCACCACCAATGTTGCGGTGAAAGATTTAGCCATGGTGCTCGATCTGGAGCTCTCAAGCTACATCGATCAGTTGCTGGTCAAAGACAAGGTCAAGGCTGTGCTCGATATCTTGTCTTTGCTGATTGTCTGTACCGATAGCCGCAGTGACCCATTGGGTTCGTTCAAGCGCTACAGTGCACTCTTCACCGACAACCGCGAAAACCTGCTGGTGATTGAACCTTTGATGATGCGCATGTACAGCGATTTCAAAGACTACGCTACCCACACGGCTTAAACAGTACCCACCCTACCTGGACCGCTATGGCCTAGGTAGGGTGGGTGTCTGTGTTGCTGTTTGATTAAATTTGAATTACATATATGTATACTGTAGAAGCATATAGTATGTTTCCAATAGCTACCATTTTGTAGCACTTTTTATAGGAGGCGGTATGACTACCACTTACACCCAACGAGCTAAGCTCTTTGATGCGCAAGCCCGCCAAGAGAGTGATCCGGTCAAAGCCAATGAGCTCTTCAGGAAAGCTAAACTGTGCTCTGACTTGGCCAAAGACCCGGTCATCATCGACCAAGGCAAACCGTGCGGTTACTGTGGCTCTACCGAGGGCTACAGCAACGACGAAGGACAAGGCGACGGTTGGTACCGCTGTCTGAACTGCCAAGGTAATTAATTTAACCCATAGGGTCAACCACCGCGTTGACCTATTTTTCATAACCTAGGAGTATACATCATGCCAAAAGGAAGATTGTCAGAAAATCAAACGGGGGTTCAGCCCCATCACTTCAGACTTAAAGATGGGTCAATTGTTTCATCAAGCACGCTGATAGCTCTGAAACATCTGCCAACTTCAGAAGTGTCGATGACGCCAGATGAGTTTACACAGTGGCTCAAAGTCAAACTCAATGAAGGCTGGACAATGGCACCTGTGTCAGAAGGTCGTCCAAATGTGTGGCGACTGAAGTGTCATGGCGCTGGCGAACTGTACGATTTTGCAGCTATGATCACAGAGGGTCACACCACTCGTGTTATTAACAAATGGAATAATGTGCGCGTGCAATGCTACGAATGAGACAAACATGACTACATCTGTTTCCCCCTACACCGAGATCACCCGTCAGATCGCACGTACGCAACAATCCATCCGTGAGTACCGACTGCATGTGGTGCTCAGTCTGCTGCTCAAAGAGACGATCAAATCCACTCACGTACAAGCTTTGGAAGCTGAGCTCACCCAGGAGCTCTCTAAGCGACTGCAGTCCCCTGTAGCTATCGATGTTCTTTTAGAAGAACTCGAATCTCACCTCTTAACATAAAGGAGTCTACCGTGCCAAAAGTCATCAACAACGACGTCACCCATGTCGAATGCAGTATCGTCAGCGTGACGTTCTCGGAATACAAAGCGCTGCCTGAAGACATCCGCTTGCCACAACTCCATAAGGTGTTTGGCGGGTGCGGTGTTTACCGCGCAGACATCACTGAGGAAAACATCGAGAAGTACACTCAGACCCCGCTCAAGGGTCTCCCAGAACACAAGTACATTGTGTATTTGGAAGAGATTTTGGGCAAGCTCACCCCTGAGCAGTTCCAAGCCATCATGCACCACGAAGGGGCGTTGATGATTCTTTGTGATGATGCCGAGGTCACGGATCTCCCCATCTTGATGCGCGCAGACGCATATGGTGCACGCATGACCAGCCCAGATGTGATGCACGCAGCGCTGATCGCCGCAGTGCGTGCAACCGTGGCCTTCATGCACGAGATGAGCCCGGAGTTCAATGAAGAGGCTATCTTCGAGGACATCATGGCACAACCCGAGGTGATTGCCAGACTCGAAGCCCTCAAGTCCATCTAACCTTTTTCACCCACCCGCTACCACAGTAGCATTTTTACTTAAGGAGCCCATCATGGCTGTTACTATCAAATCCCAAAGCTTCAGTGTTAAAACCTCCATGCAAGAGGCATTGGAGCAGGCGTTGGCGCAAACCGCCGTCATCACCCCAATAGAGCCGGTGACTGTCGCTCTGAAGGCTACAACGCCTGAACCAAAAGCCGATGTCACTGACGTGTTGGCTAAAACACCCAGCGTCGCTGAACCTGTCATGCCTGTTCGCCCTGAAATCGAGGTGCGCGGTTTTGAGTGGAGCGATGTCAAATCTGAGCCGGCACCAGCCAAAGCCAAACCGGTCTACCCAGAGATCGAAGCTCGTGGTTTTGAGTGGGCCGTGCCAGTGGTTGAAGTGGCACCTGTGCCTGTCAAAGCCGTGTACCCTGAGATCGAGATGCGCTCTTTCGAGTGGTCCAGCGTCATCTCAAAGGCTCAACCTGAACCCGAAGTCGTTGTTGACTACCCGAAGATCGAGGTGCGCGGCTTTGATTGGCCTGTGGCTGTCTAGGTGCAACCATGCCCAAGTCCACAAAACCGGACTATATGCAGGGCGTGATTCAGGCAGGCTCCACCGGGGTCTGCTCTTTTCTTGTTCGGGGAAAAACAGTCAAGCACCCTGTGGTTGTAGCCCGAGATGCGCCAGCGGATGCCAGAAACATCGCCGTGAAAATAGACGGTGCATCTGAGGCTGTCTATGTCCCCAAAGCCGACATCGCGTTTCAGTTCATTATCACACCGACCAAAGGAGGTTAGTCCGTGAATTTAAACATCTCATATGACCCCACCCAACTTCTGATCCAAGCCAAGAAGTCTATCGAAGAAGAAGCCAAGAAAACCCTGTTCGTTCAGATCAAAGAGTTCTTTGGCTCAAAACGAGTAGGTAGACATATTGATCCAGGATCTGGTAACTGGATTGATACTCTAACCCCTGGTGAGGGTCTTCGCCAGATCGACGACATGATCACTAAAGCGTTCTGTGATGACGCCTTTCAGAAAAAGCTCGATGCCTACTTCGAGGAAAACTGGCAGGCGATCTATCGTGAATGCATGGTGCGTGCCTTGCAGCACAAAGCCAACGGTGTGGCCTTTAACCGGGTACACGATCTCACCCTCAATACCCCTAAGGAGAAATAACATGCCCCGTTACTTTTACGTGGTCACCTGTCATGAATGCAACAAACCCATTACCGCAGAAGAAATAACCCTGGCGCAGTACAACGTGTATGCCGCCAGAGGTTTTCAAACCAACGCTGAGTCGTTTGGTATCGACAAAGAGCTCGTCAACACCGTCTACGAAGATGTCCAAGACATCTGCTCGGCCTGCATAGACGCAACGCTGGTGGGCGACGAGGAGTCTCAGTGAAGATCTTTGTGTTTGGGATTACCCCACCGCAAGTGGAGTTGGTCCAGCGAGCGTTTCCTGCGACTGTACAAGTCGTAGGGAGTTCCGTCTTCAATGCCAACGTCAAAGACGTCGTGAAAGGGTGTGACTTTGTGGTGGTGAGTAAGTTCAGTCCCCACAAAGCTTACACCTTGATCAAACGGGTCTGTGGCAATGAGCGTGTCAGTTTTGCCTCCGGGGGACTGGGCATGATCAAAGCCACCATACAGACCTATCTGGACCGTATTCCAGCTGCCGTGTAAATTTTCAATAGCGCCCACCATGTCGTGGGTATACCCTGTGTTCTCGTTCACTCAACTAAGAAGGAAATCATCATGCGTGCAAACCAAAGCAAACCAGCCCCCCGCAATCTTGCTCAACCCACACCAGAACTTCCTGTCAGTTTTGCGGGTCCTGAGCCGGTCACTGAGCCAGCAAGTGCACCCGCACCCGCCGCTACGGAATCCATCTCCATTTCTCTGACCACTGAGAACATGATGCGTCTGAAGAACTTGCAGATGGCCTTGGCACAACAGTTTGGCTTCATGCCGTCACTGGAGCAAGCCATCATGCACTTGGCGCACTCTGCTGGACGTCCACAGTTAGGGCTCTTCCAAGCCCCTTCCGACAATGTGCGTTTTGGTCAACCTGGACAATTCGCACCAAACCCTGGGTTCAACCCATCACACCCCTACCCGAGCTTTGTCCCGATGTCGCCACCCCTCTTTAACCCTAACTTGCAAGCCGCTTACCCTGCAGGTTACCCCAGCGAGCACCTGTTGCCTAAAAAGCCCAAGCGGTAACCTGACCCTTACAACCCCCTCTACAGCCGCTTGATTGTCGCTGTAGAGGGGGTTTCTTTTTACTTTTTACATTAGGAGCCTACCATGGCTAAGAAAAAACCGACCACTGATCAACCTGTCTTTCTACCGTTTGACATCCATGAGGTAAAAATGCGCATGGAAAACAAAGTACACGTTGTAGTGCCGGTTGAAAATATCATCCAAATGTACAACATCTGGTACGCCGCAGCGACATCCCCTGTGGGTCTTGACTCAAAGTACCTGTCTACGTTTGTCACACCAAAAGACCAAGCCATTGATCGCTTCAACCTCATGGCAGAACTCGGCCTCATTTCGATGACACGCCAAGACGACCTGCTCGTCATCTGTGCGTTGGGTAAAAACTTCACCGATGCATTTTCTACAGAAGAGAATGCGCCATACGGCGGCTGGGACGTATACTTTCGCAGCATGTACGGTATATTCTATACACCGGAGCAGGCTGTTGAGTTGCGTAAAGTGTGGGAATACATCGCTCGC
>JFJP01030238.1_pt1 | contig 12868 bp, 12 predicted proteins | sample 431651 | NCBI WGS metagenome assembly JFJP01 (sample SAMN02602958, study PRJNA72255) | Microbial mat metagenome, whole genome shotgun sequencing project. | biome: fresh water; feature: sink hole; material: water; isolation source: purple microbial (photo- and chemosynthetic) mats found in... | reverse complement strand
TTGAGAAACCACCTGACGCAATTAGCCGACGACTTTATTTTTGCCGCTGCCGGCCTCTGGAACCTCAAAAACTCATTTTTAGTTCAATAATCTAGGTGATTTTATTGATGAACAACTCTAATATCCATAACTCAACCGGTATGCGCGATGATATACGCCTTAATCGCGGCCACATCCGTATCCATAATTTCAAAACGTTGTGGCAAAGCCTCGATATTTTCATAACCCGGCGGACATTCCGGGGACCGGCCCAGCGCCTCGATAATCGAGTCCTCAAATTTGACGGGCAAGGCAGTTTCCAGGCAGATCAGCGGCACCCCCTCCTCGCGGTATTCCAGCCCCACTTTCACGCCATCCGCCGTATGGGTGTCCATGATCCTTCCGGATTCGGCGTAAACCCGGCGAATCGTCGTCATCCGGTTCTGGTGGTTACTGGAACCGGTGACAAAACCGGATTCCTGCACGGTCTGGAAATACGGTGTGTTGGACAGATCGAAATAGCCCTGCGTATCCACCTGTCGCCACAATTGGCGCACCACGGCAGGATCGCGCCCCACCGCGTCGAAGATAAACCGCTCAAAATTTGACGCTTTGGAAATGTCCATCGACGGACTGCTGGTCTGCGCCACCTGGTCGGTTGCCCGCACCCGGTAAATACCAGTGCGGAAAAATTCATCCAGCACGTTATTTTCATTGGTCGCGAGAATCAGACGGCGGATCGGCAAACCCATACGCTTCGCAATATAACCGGCGCAGATATTGCCAAAATTACCGGACGGGACTGCGAAAGATACTTCCTGATCATCGCGGGTGGTCACTGCCAGCCAGCCCTTAAAATAGTAGACAATCTGCGCCGCTACTCGCGCCCAGTTGATTGAATTGACTGTGCCAATCGCGTAGCGAGCCTTGAATTCCGCATCGTTGCTGACCGCTTTTACCACGTCCTGACAGTCATCGAACACTCCACACACCGCGATATTAAAAATATTGGGGTCGGGCAGCGAAAACATCTGCGCGGTCTGAAACCGGCTCATTTTCTGATGCGGCGAGAGCATGAAGACCCGGATACCACGCTTGCCGCGCAGGGCGTATTCGGCGCTGGAGCCGGTGTCGCCGGAAGTCGCCCCCAGAATGTTCAAATGACCGCCGGTTTTCAATAAAGCGTACTCAAAGAGATTGCCCAGCAATTGTAGAGCGATGTCTTTGAACGCCAGCGTCGGCCCATTGGACAGACCTAGTAGCCACACCCCATCGCTTAACGGCATCGCTGGCGTAATGGCCTCGGTGCGGAATGCTTCGACGGTATAGGTTTTATTGATCAGCGCCCGCAGGTCATTGGCGGGAATATCGTCAGCGAACTTGCGCAGAATGGCGAACGCCAATGCCGGGTAGGACAAACCACGCCAACCGGCCAATTCGCCGGGAGCCAGGGTCGGATACGCCTCCGGGAGGGTCAGACCACCATCCGGAGCCAAGCCGCCCAGCAGAATATCGGAAAACGTGGCAGGGGCCATACCGCCCCGGGTGCTGACATAGCGCATCTGGAAAGTCCTCGAAAATCGCGGAAAATAAAAGAATTGTCTGGCCATTCCCAATGATCTCCGACCACATGATTCCCCTCCTTGGCCAAGGAGGGGTGGCGCGCAGCGACGGGGTGGTTCGGGATGTTGGAAATCAGGTTGAAAAACGATATAGCCCATTGTACCTGTCTGCTTGCATAAACTCCCTATCCCTGGTTCCCCGCCTTCGCCATGTCCGCCATGATCAGTTGCGTCCACGCCCCGGAGCCGGGCAGATTCTGGCCGCCATCCGCGACAATCAACGTTCCGGTAATGTACGACGCCAGCGGCGAGGCCAGAAATACGCTGAGTTGGCCAATATCATCCGGAGTGCCAAACCGACCCAGCGGAATCATTTTTTTCAGCTTATCGGCGCTGCCGGCCGGCACCAACCGGCGGACGCCCTCAGTCCCTTCAATCGGCCCCGGCGCGATGCTGTTGCAGCGAATGTCAAACCGACCCCATTCCAGCGCCAGATTGCGCATCATCTGATCGATGCCGGCCTTGGCCGCGCCGACATGGACCTGGAAAGCGTAGGGCATGAACGCCTGGCCAGCGGAAATGAAAATGATGTTGCCACGGGTTTCCTTGAGTTGCGGAAACGCCGCCCGACAGGTGTGGAAGGAACCGAGTAGGTCAATGTCCATCACTGACTTGAAGCCGTTCGGGCTGATCTGTTCTGCCGCTAGCGGGAAGTTGCCCGCCGCCCCGCAAATCAGCGTATGGATCGGTCCTAATGCCTCCCGGCAACCCAACATGGCGGCTTCCAGCGCCGGGTAGTCGCGCACATCAGCGGAATGAGTTGAAACGCGTGCGCCGAGCGCCTGCAATTCAGCAGCAGCGGCATCGAGCTTGTCCTGCGACCGACCGACAATGCCGAGATTCGCGCCCACCGCCGCGAAATTGCGGGCAATGCCCAGGTTGATGCCGCTGCTACCGCCGGTGATAAAAACGGTTTTGCCCTGGAACAGGTCTTTTGCAAAATAGGAGGTGATCGTCATCAGATTTTCCGCGAGAGTGGTAAATGTACCGGGTGAAACCAAGCCAGTTGTGGATGCAGCTTCACCACTTCCCCAACAATCAGCAAGGCCGGTGAACGCGCCCCGGCCAACCGTCCCGGCAAATCCGTCACCGTGCCGATGTACACCCGCTGCCCCGGCAAGGTGCCCTGTTCCACCAGCGCTGCCGGCATTTCCGGCGAAACACCATGTTCCAGCAACTGCTCACAAATCTGGCGGACGCTCTTCAGCCCCATGTAAAACACCACGGTCTGATGTGGTTGGGCCAGCACCGGCCAGTTCAAATCGAGGGTTCCATCCCGTAAATGCCCGGTCACAAACACGCACATCTGCGCATAATCCCGATGGGTCAGTGGAATGCCGGCATAAGCCGCGCAACCTGCTGCCGCCGTCACGCCGGGCACTACTTGAAACGGAATGCCCGCTGCCATCAGCGTCTGAATTTCCTCACCGCCTCGCCCGAAAATAAACGGATCGCCGCCTTTCAGCCGCAATACCCGCTTTCCTTGCCGCGCCAATTCCACCAGCAATTGATTAATATCCTCCTGCGGCACGGTGTGATGATCGGGTTTCTTACCGACAAAAATGCGCTCGGTTTGCGGTTCCAGCAGCTCCAGAATTTCCGGGCCAATCAGCCGGTCATAGACCGCAACATCCGCCTGCTTCATCAATCGCAGCGCTTTTATAGTTAGCAATTCGGGATCACCAGGACCTGCGCCAACCAGATACACCTCGCCATTACTCATTCTTATTCAATGCCTCATTGCGGCGGGCTATCAATTCCCGCATATCGTCATTTATCACCCGTGCATAAAGCACTTCGACGGGCAAGCGTAGATCAATAGCCGCAAAATAGACTTCATCACCGAGATAATAATGTTCCGATTGCCAATAACGATCCCGCCGACAGATTTCAACATCGACAAAATCCTGTTCAATCAGCACATATTCCTGAAGACTGGGCAGGTTTTGATAGGCTAAACGCTTCAAAGATTGATCCGTTTGGCGTGTTGACCGTGAGAGTACTTCCACAATAATAATCGGTGATTCAGTGTAATACTCAGCTTCGGTTTTATCGTCACACACCACGATCACGTCAGGATAAAAATAATTTTTTCCAACCTTGACTTTCATATCCGATGAAAAAGGCTCACACGGCGTATTTTCCAAATGCTCACCCAATTTTCTAAGAACATTCGCGGCAATTCGATTATGATTTTTACTCGCTCCGGCCATGGCATAAACATCGCCATCGATATATTCATGCCGGATCGTACTAATACGCTCGCCTTCCAGATAGTCATGCTCGCTAATCCAGTGTTGCTGATAGTTCAAAGCCATGATTCAGTTCTCCAAACCTGTTGTCACTGTTCCGCCGACACTTCAGCCAGAGCCAATTCTAACCGCTGCCAAGCGGATTCCACACCCGGTAATCCAAACCGCAATCCTGGCGGATCCGCAAAGCGCCGCACCAGAATCCCCCGCCGCGCCAAAGCTTCCTGCCAATATTTGGCTTCCTGCAGCGAAACCCACTGAAACAGCGCCGTCCCACCCGCGACCGGCAATCCCTGCCGCTGCAAAATCTGCCCTAACCGCTCCCCGGCCTGACGCAAATCAACCCGCATTTGCGTTTGCCAGCACCGATCCTTCAGCGCCTGCGTCGCGACCCAGCGGGCTGGACCACTGACCGCCCACGGCCCCAGTGCCTCCTGCAACCGTTCCAGCACCATCGATCCCGCCAACACAAACCCGACGCGCGCCCCGGCCAGCCCGAAAAACTTGCCCAGCGAACGGAGCACAATCAGTCCCGGCAACCCCATTTCACCGGCCAGACTGTCCTCCGGGGTCGCATCCATAAACGCTTCATCCACCACCAGCCATCCCCCCCGCGTTGCCAATCGTGAACGCCAGTCCCGCAAGGTCGCCTGAGCAAAGCGTTGTCCCGTGGGATTGTTGGGATGGATGAGAACCAGCACATCCAGCCGATCCACCGCGCCCTCCAGGGCATCAACGGCCAGCGCCGCCACTTCATGCCCGGCCTGCTGCCAGGCGTAAGCATGTTCCGCATAGCCGGGATGCAACACCCCGACCCGACTTCGTTCCCGCAGTAGGGGCAAAGCCTGAATCGCGGCCTGCGAACCGGCCACCGGCAACAGGTGCGATGTTCCGTAATACGCCGCCGCCGCGTCCTCCAAACCATCCCCGATTTCCGGCAACCGTTGCCAAACCGTGGGGGGAAGCGGCGGAACCGGCCAACCCTGCGGATGGATGCCGGTGGACAGATCCAGCCAGTCGCTCAGGGGAATGCCATACTGAGCCGCCGCTGCCCGCAAGCCACCGCCATGCTCAAGCAAGGAACAATCCCCCTAGCGCAATGACGCCAATCCACAGCCACACCGCCCGCTGCACTAACTGCACCGCCCGGCGAATATCCTCAGCGCGGGGAGCCAGCCCTTCACCCAACGCGGGACGATCCTGCCACGCGCCGTGATAACGAGCAGGGCCGCCCAGAGCCAGCCCCAGCGCCCCGGCTCCAGCGGACATCACCGGCCCCGCATTGGGACTTTTCCAAGTCGGTGCCTGTTCCCGCCAGCAACGCCAACCCTGCGCCGGACTCTTGCCCAGCGCGACGTAACTCAGCGCCGTCAACCGCGCCGGCAGCCAGTTCAAGAGATCATCCCAGCGCGCCGCCGCCCAGCCGAACTCTAAATAGCGCTGATTTCGATAACCCCACATCGCATCCAGCGTATTCGCCAAGCGGTACAGCACCACGCCTGGCGCTCCAGCGATGACGAACCAGAACAGCGCCCCGAAAATCGCATCACAGCCATTTTCCAGCACCGACTCCACCGTTGCCCGGCTGACGCCCTCCTCATCGAGTTCATCGGTATCCCGGCTGACGATCAGCGCCACCTTCTCCCGCGCCAAGGGTAAATCGCCCGCCTCCAGCGCCACCGCCACCGCCTCGGCATGTTCGGCCAGACTGCGTGCGCCGATAGCGAGATAGAGCAATCCCAGCGCCACGATCACCCCGATTAGCGGCCATCGGGTTGGCAACCCTGTAGCAACGGTAAAGGGAACCAGTAGCAGAATCACCGCCATAACACCCCGGAGGCGACGCGCTTCGGCAGTCAAGTCTGGCGATCCATAGAGCAGCGCCTCCACCCGCCGCGCCAAATCGCCAAACCCGACCAGTGGATGCCAGCGGCGCGGCTCTCCCCAATGCTGATCGAGCAGCACCGCCCCAAGGCATAACAATGCGGTTAACATCACATTCCTCTCGCCCAGTCCCAAAAAAGCTCATACCCCAAACCCTCTCTCAGAAGTAGAGGGGCTTTAAGTGTAGCCAAAAACCCAGTAATTCAGTAAAAATTAGCGCCATGACTACTCAAACTCTCATGATTCAAGGCACCACCTCCGACGCCGGCAAAAGCGTCATCACCGCCGGACTGTGCCGACTGCTGGCGCGGCGCGGCGTCAAGGTCGTGCCCTTCAAGCCACAGAACATGGCCCTCAACAGCGCGGTCACGGTCGATGGTGGCGAGATTGGCCGCGCCCAAGCCGTGCAAGCGCAAGCGGCGTTTCTGGAACCGCACACCGACATGAACCCGGTGCTGCTCAAGCCCAACACCGACATCGGTGCCCAAGTCATCATCCATGGCAAAGCGATTGGCAATATGGACGCCCGCCGCTATCACGACTACAAACCCATCGCCATGCAGGCCGTGCTGGAATCCTATCAACGGCTGTGCGCCGCCTATGACATGGTGCTGGTGGAAGGCGCCGGCAGTCCCGCCGAAATTAATTTGCGCGACAAGGACATCGCCAATATGGGCTTTGCCGAAGCGGTGGATTGCCCGGTCTGGCTGGTCAGCGACATCGACCGGGGCGGCGTCTTCGCGCATCTCTACGGCACCCTGGCGCTGTTGTCCCCCAGCGAACAGGCGCGGATTACCGGCCTGATCATCAACCGGTTCCGGGGCGACGTGAGCCTGTTGACGCCGGGTCTGGACTGGTTGACCGGCCAGACCGGCAAGCCGGTACTCGGTGTTCTGCCCTATCTGCACGGTCTGCATCTGGAAGCCGAGGACGCCCTGCCCCGTGATTTGGCAATGGTCAAGGACGCCGAACGGTTGCGGGTGACGGTTCCGGTGCTGGCGCGCATCAGCAACCATACCGACCTCGATCCGCTGCGCCTGCATCCCCAGGTGGAAGTGCGCTGGGTACGAGCGGGCGAGTCGCTGCCGCCGAGTGATCTGATCATCCTGCCGGGCAGTAAGAGTACCCGCAGCGATTTACAGCGACTCGGTGAACAGGGCTGGGATCGGGATTTACGGCGTCATCTGCGCTATGGCGGCAAAGTCATCGGCATTTGCGGCGGGTTCCAAATGCTCGGTCGCTGGGTCCACGATCCCGCGGGACTGGAAGGTGAACCGGGCAGCAGTCCTGGACTGGGCTTGCTGGATTTTGCCACCACATTGGAACCGGAGAAGCAGTTGCATCGGGTCGACGGTCGGCTGGCGCTGGAGAATGCCCCGGTGACCGGTTACGAAATTCACGCCGGCGTCAGCACCGGACCGGCGCTGGAGAAGCCGACTATTCGACTCAACGATGAGCGGCTGGATGGCGCGATGTCAAACGACGGGCAGCTTCTCGGCAGCTATCTGCATGGACTGTTTGACACGGCTTCTGCCCGCGATGCGCTGTTACGCTGGGCGGGTCTGGCGGTGAGAGAGACGCCGGATTATCGGCAACTGCGTGAAGATGGCATCAACCGACTGGCAGATGCGCTTGAAATGCATCTTGATCTGACGGCACTGGACATGATGATTCGGCCTTGATCGTTATCCGTTCCTCGGCGATAGACCCTTCATTTCTTTACACCGTGCAACGCTACAATTCAGGTGACGATAGGGAGGCGCAGGTGCCCTGATCCGCCCCAATATACTGCCCACCGTTATAACTTGACTCTTTGAACCGCCAAGGTCGCCAAGCGTCTTTGCTGGTTTTGATCTGCGTTCATCTGCGTTCATCTGCGGATCACAATGTTCAGTTTATGGCAGTGCCCAGTATACCTTCCCAGCGCTGGTCATCGCTGAATTTCCTGTCATTGCCGCAGCCTCGCCCGACGGGGGCGTTGCACGGCCTCCGGTTGAACACATTGCACCGGCAATTCACCGGACGCATGGGCGCGGAGGGATTCACTGGCAATGCCGCGTTTCGCCAGATGTTTCAACGATTCCTGATGGGCGGCGCACCAGGTCTCTTCCATCTCCCGGTCGCGCCGAGCCTGTTCATTAGAGGGAGCAGCGCGGTCTTCACTGACCAGCGCCACGTTTAGATTAAGATCGCCGACCTCGGGTTTGACCCGCAACCGCACATAGTAATCGCCCCAGTCTGGTTGCTGGAGATCGTCCAGGATGGGCGAGAGGGCAGACCAATCCATGCGGGTTTCGGCGATGGCCTGCTGGCATTGCGCGAATTCCCGACGCTGGCGTTCCGCTTCCAACCGGGTGGGATCAACCCGGTAGCGGTAAGGCAAGGCGCAATAAATACCCCCAACGACGTTCATGCCGAAGATACCGGCAATCAGACTCGGCGGCAGCAGCAGAGCGGTAAAGAGGGAGACGATGTAGAGATTACTGTTGGTTTGCTCCGCCAGCCGTGCGGCCAGTTCTTCCTGCAATAACTTGGCGCTCCTGGGTTGCAGATAGATCGTCGACCAGTTCACGGAATTCTTCCGCCACGTCCTGCAAAGCCGCATTGTCGATTTCACTCAACCATTCCGGCGATCGCCGACACAGGCGTTGTAGCATTCGGTGTTCTGGACCGAAATGATGGTTCAACCGCACTGCCAGCCGGCGGATGCCGCCCAGTTGTGCGTGTTGCCCGCGCACTTGTCCCGCAAGTACCTGATCTTCGATGTCATCGGGCGTACCGCGAACTCGCGCCGTGGTTTCGTTGAGCTTGGCCACCTGCGACTCGAACAGATGGATGATGAACTTGGCAGTGCTATCGAAGTAGCAGCCATTGTTGATCTCCGTGCGTAACTGGTCGGCGGCGCTGGAGGGTTGCCAGCGCGTGCTGATCAAGCAACACCGATCCAGATGGAACCGCAGGGCGGCAATCTGTTCTGGATCGAAGTCGAGACCAAAGTCGCAACGAATATCGCTGATGACCCCCTTTGCGTCAACTCGCTCATCAGTGCGCGGGTGCCGTGACGGAGCCGTTCCGGGTACCGCCAGCGCGACCACCAGCGGACGTGTTGTTCAGTAGGCACGGATGGCCCGCAAATCAGCGTATCGTCGATATCGAAAGAAATTCGCACACCTTCACCATCTATTGGGTTTGAAGAGGCCGACTGCGAGTTAGCAGCCGGCGAATCGCTCGCTCAACCTGCCGACGCCCGGTGGCGGGCCAGATCCATCAGCCAGGCATGAATGCCCATCGCATCGGGTCCAGTGGCGTCTTCCGCCGGCTGGCTTTGCACATAAGCGCCATCGGGCTGCATCAGCCACACCAGTCGCGTATCCCGCAGACAGACCTCCAGAATCTCCCATTGTAAGCCACCAGCGCCAGAATGAACGCGGCGCTGAGCCAGGCGATGCCGCGAAATCCCCGGTCGAAAGCATAATCAGCCGGCGGACGGCGGGCCAGATACCGATCCAGACCGATCAACATGATCAAAGTGATGCGAGGCCATGAGTTACCCGTCAATCATTTCGGTGTTGCCGATGCAGACAGCGAACATGAGGCCGTGGCGGCGTTGGCATCAACGACTTCAGTTCGCTTTATGCGGCAGGCGGGATTACTGGATCAGCGCGGCGGCTTTTCTGACCTAGGCGATGACGCTGTCAGGCAAGGGGATATAACCCATCTTCGGCGCTATCGTCTGACCCTTGGTCAGGCTGTACTCAACGAGATCGCGCAACGCCTTGGCTTTGGCGTCGTCCTGATCCTTGTAGAACAGCATCCAGGTAAAAGTGGCGATAGGGTAGGCCGTTTCGCCAGCGGGGTCGGAGATCCAAACGCGCAGATCAGGCGCATTGGAACCCGGCAGGGGTTTGGTCGGGAACTCGGCGCTGGCCAGCGCGGCTTTGCCGGACTCGTCGCCAGGCGCAATGAACTTGCCGGCTTTATTCTGCAAAACAGCCATGGGCTGCTTGGTGGCGATGGCGTAACCGTATTCGATATAGCCGATAGCGCCGGGAGTCTGCTTGATGGTGGCGGTGACGCCGTCGTTCTTGGGCGCCTTTACGAAGTTTTTCGGCCACTGCACTGTGGTACCCTGACCAACCGCGCTTTTGGATGTTTCGCTCACCGCACTCAGTTTACTGAAATCCTTGAACCAGGTGGAATAGATCAGGAACGGAAAGCTGGCTCCGGATCCGGTCAGTCGGAGTTCTTGCGCCAAGACCGGAGCCATGCTGGCGACCCCTAACGACAGAGCAACGATTGCGGCTGGAATAAACGGCTTTTTCACAAGGCATTCCTCTTCCGGTCTGTATTTAATCGTTAAATCAGTCGTTCACTTTGGCCGTTTAGTGTTGCCATTTAATGACGCACCGGAAATCCATGCGCAGATTCGCAGGCCGCGATGCTCTCTTCCAAAATATCCAGCAAAATATCCAGCGCTGCATCCATTTCAGCAGTAGTGATGATCAGCGGCGGGGTCAAAGTCAGCACATTGCCCAGGCTGATTTTGAAACTCAGGCCGCGGGATAGCGCGTGATACAGCACCATCTCGGCAGCGTCATGGGCTGGCGTCTTGCTCTCCCGGTCGCTGACCAGCTCCACTCCCAGCAGCAAAATATTGGGTGTCACGGCACCGCATTTTAGGTGGATCCGACCGCAGACATCACTACGCTGCTGTTCACCCAGTTATTCCCCTCCAGCACGCATCCGCTCCGTCCCCAGCTCCGGCAACGAATGGGTGCATAAAACCGCGGACGGTCGGCGCTTCCTGCTGATCCACGGCGATGTTCTCGATCAGGTGACGCGCCATCATCGATGGGTCGTGGTGCTCGGCGATCAAGCCTATAACCTATTGGTGCACATCAATACCTGGCTATCCTGGGGGCGGCGCAAGCTCGGGATTGCTGGTTACTTTTTAAAGGGCTAATGATCGGGATCCGGTTGCTCTTGGTTTTTTTTCCAACGGCGTCGGGTGATCGCGGGCCTCCTCTGGACTGACGCACACACACCCAAACAGGGCCAGAGCCATGATCACCAGCAACCGATCTCGGCGATCTGCGGCGCGTAACGGGGTATCTTCCCACTGAAATCCGCGACTTTTGAAGTCGGAAAACATCAGCTCAATGCCCCAGCGACTGGCGTCATCCCGCACCGTGGCCAGATTCGGGGGATCATTCATGGCGATCATCCAGGGATCTGGATGCCCGCCTTCATGCCAAATTCGTGGGCACCCCGTGATTGAAGAGCCGGCCATTCGGCAAATAACGCTCGGTCTGCCCCGCCGCCAGTTCACCCGTCGTCACTATGCCGCCAAACCCCGGGTCAACATTCAGATTCCCTTTTAGCCGTAACCGATAATGCCAGCTTTTGAACCACCAAGACGCCAAGGTCGCCAAGCGTCTTCGCTGATTTTGATCTGCGTTCATCTGCGGATCACAATGTTCAGTTTATGGCAGTGCCAAGTATAGTGCTCTGTCAGTCAAATTTTGATGGGTTCAACCCCTGAAAACGTAGGAACTGGAAGGCGGCCATCCATCAAAATGATGACAGAATATTGGTTTTCCAGATCATCCTTGCAGTTTTATGAACGACCGCGAACCGTCTTCATCATTGCTTCATAAACCCTCTTTATTATTCTGAATTTCTCTAAAAACGCTGGGAAACCTCCCCCAGACTTGAAAGAGTTCGTCTTTGAAGGAGCAGTGATGCAACCCATGCAATCACCGGAAAATCTTGATGAAACCCCGGTATTTCAAACGAAAGTGGATCCCCTGCGGCTAGAGCTGTTGCATCAGCTCTGGAAGATCAAACAGGGGCTGGAACGCCTCAATGGGCAACCGGTTCACCTGACGCAATTACGCAAGGACGCCAGCTATCTGAAAAGGATGCTCAACGAAGCGGAGGACGCTGCCGACCCGGAGATGCAGCAGGCCGTAGCGCGTATTCGGGATCTGCTGGCTCAGGGCGTGGTTCTGGATCAAGAGTTTCATCTGGATGATGCGCCCTCGTTGTTGGTCAAGCCGGAAGTCAATCCGGTACCGGCCTTCATCCCGGCGTCAGGCACCAGAAGCCGCTGGCCACTCGCTATGCTCGCGATCATTCTGGCCCTCGGTGCCTTCATTAGCGCCCTGATGGCGGGCTGGCCACTGCCTCTTGCCGAAGATGCGCCGCCTACTGCCGCGAAGCCCGTCGTTCCGGCCCAGGTGGTCTTGCGCATTCAAGGCTCCAATACCCTGGGCGCTGAGTTACTGCCGACGATCGCCGAGGCTTTTTTGAAAAAGGAAGGGGCGTCAACGGTGCGGCGGGTTGAGATAGCGCCGAATGAATGGCGTATTGAAGGGGTGATTGACCGCGCCACCGATCCCGTCGCTATCGAGATCAAGGCCCATGGTTCGGGAACTGCCTTCAAGGCCCTGGCGGATGGATCAGCGGATATTGGCGCATCGTCGCGGCCGGTCAAGCCGGAAGAGGCGCAATCGCTCAAGCAGTTTGGCGATATGACCTCTCCGGTGATTGAACATGTCGTCGGGCTGGATGGCATCGCGGTAATTGTCAATAAAACCAATCCAGTGCGCACGTTGACCAAGGAGTTAATCGCCCGGATTTTTTCCGGCGAAATCAAGGATTGGTCCGAGGTCGGCGGAGCGTCCGGACGCATTCATCGCTACGCCCGCGATGAAAAATCCGGCACCTTTGATACGTTTCAGCATCTCGTGATGGGTAAAGCGCAACTCGACGAGCAAACGATACGCCTGGAATCCAGCGAGGAATTGTCCGACCGGGTCGCCAAGGACGCTGCCGGTATTGGCTTTATCGGCCTGCCCTATGTACGCAATGCCCAAGCCGTTGCCGTGAGCGACGGCGCGACCACACTGCCGATGTTGCCTACGCCTTTCACGGTCGCCACCGAAGACTATGCGCTGGCCCGGCGTTTGTACCTGTATGCGCCGCCCAACCTTCAGCATCCCTATCTGCGGGCTTTTGTGGAGTTTGCGTTAACGGATGAAGGCCAGCGACTGGTCAATCAAACCGGATTCGTCTCTCAAACGGTGGTGGCGACCCGGCCGCCCATGCAACGAGCCTTGCCAGATGAGT
>JFJP01045058.1_pt1 | contig 12869 bp, 16 predicted proteins | sample 431651 | NCBI WGS metagenome assembly JFJP01 (sample SAMN02602958, study PRJNA72255) | Microbial mat metagenome, whole genome shotgun sequencing project. | biome: fresh water; feature: sink hole; material: water; isolation source: purple microbial (photo- and chemosynthetic) mats found in... | reverse complement strand
ACGACACACAACGAATCCAAACCGCTGACGAATGCCGTGGTTGTGCTCACCGGCACCGACAGCAACGCCTTTGCCATTCTCGGTCGCGTTCAGCGCGCGATTCTTGAAAGTGATCACCCGGAACTGGAGGATCAGTTCTTTGAAGAAGCGACGGCCGGCGACTACGACAACGTACTTAGAACGTGCCTACGCTACGTTGATGTGCGTTGAAGGATGCAATGATGAAAACCAATCGTTTTGCAAACCTGTCACGCAACCGGCGCAACATGCGCAACGTACCGACTGCGTATTTGGCGCGCAAACAGGTCGACGCCAACGTGCGCAAGTATCTCAATGCCGCCTTGTCGGAAAACACAGTGCTCGCTTACCGCGCCGACCTGAAGCATTTCATGGCCTGGGGCGGCAGCATCCCCGCGCGACCCGAACGCGTTGCGCGATACCTCGCCTGTTATGCACCGACACTGGCGTTGTCGACGCTGTCACGGCGGTTGGTGGCGATTGGCCGTGCGCACACCGCCAGAGGCTTTACCTCACCAACCGATTCGCCGCTTGTGCGCTCGATGCTGCAGGGCGTTCGGCGTTCCTGTGACCGGGGTATTCGGCAAGTCGCGCCGCTTGAGAAAGCGGATTTGCTGAAGATGGTGCGCGGACTGACTGACGTGCGTGGAATGCGTGACGCAGCATTGCTGTTGCTGGGTTTCGCCGGTGCGTTTCGGCGATCCGAATTGGTGTCGCTGGATGTGGACGACATTCGGTTTACTGATGAAGGATTGCTGGTCCGCCTTCGGCGCAGCAAGACTGATCAGGCGGGGCAGGGGCGTGTCATTGCGATTCCGCATGTTCGCGGACGTTGTTGTCCGACGCAGAAGTTGCAGGACTGGTTGCAGGTTTCGGGGATCACGGACGGCGCAATCTTTCGGCAGATCAATCGGTATGGTCAGGTGTTGCCGAAACGGTTGTCTGCACCGGCTGTTGCCTTGATCGTGAAGCAACGCGCGGAATCGGTTGGACTCGATCCAACGCCCTTGTCCGGACATAGTCTGCGTGCCGGGTTTGCAACGAATGCGGCGAGACTGGGCGCTTCGTTGTCGAGCATTCGCCTGCAGACCGGGCATAAGTCGGATGCAATGTTGCAGCGGTACATCCGGGACAGTCAGATGTTTACCGACAACCCGTTATCGAAAATCTGGTGACGGTTTGCGGTGACATTGCGCACGCGCCGCCAAGTCACTTCTATCCAACGTTAACTTTCCGAAAATTTTGTTTCTTGCGCCGGTCTGGATTGGTCCTGACTGGTGCGACTTCCATTAGAGCTGATCATGCATGACCAGAGCAACGTTACGAGACGTACGATTGACCTGTCTTACGATCCAATCAACCAACTGCACCACTTACCGTTTGACGCGCTGGTGCCAGCGGCTGGTGATTTGTTCCTGGCATTGCGCCCGCAAGCAGACGGGGTGATTGAGGGCAGCGCGTTGGTGGCAATCAAGAACACCTTTGTTTCGGCGAATGACATCAAACGTGTATTGCGGATTGCCGTGTCGACGCATCACAAACCCAAGGATGGCATTGTCACGCTCTTGTTGCCGGGAACGCGCTTTGCCATTCGTATACATGGTCACGTAGATCGGAAAAGTGAACGTGAGAGCGACGTTCAATCGTATTGTTATTCGACCGGGACCAGCTTGCCGCTGGGTTTTCCGGGCGAGAGTCTTACCGCAACGGTTCGATACATCCTACTGCCATCGTGGGTGTTGCCACGGTTGACGGTGATCTATGCTGAATGGGGAGTCAATCTCGCTGGCGTTGCGATATTAGAACCGGACGGCCACTGACAGCATTGATGGAATTTTCTGAAATCATCAGCGTCACAATCACTCAGCATCGCCACCGTGCAACGCAAATACAAACAGTCCTTGTCAATGCTACTGAACCATCAGTTGGCGCTTGGAAGACAAACGCTCCAATGCAATACCAATCGCGCGCTCGTCAAACAAGCGCGCCTTACGTGCAGCAGCAGCCTCTCCACCTGGCCAGTGTTTCAGTCCATCTTGAATTGCAGCAACGCTAGCTTCGCAATCTTCTTTGTCCAACAACCAATCAACTGTCGCTAGCAATTCCATACCAAAAGGCGACTCAAACCCGTCAATCAATTTTGCGGTGTACTCCAGCGCGTCATGGTATGGCTTGGCCTCTTCACTTCTTAGGTAGGCGTGCAAAAAGTCCTTGCGGCTATCGTCAAACCAAATGACATCAAGCGGGTCAGCATCGCTGATCCGCTTTTCGGAATGTAGGTAGCTGCCATCTAGGCTATTCAACAAATGGTCGAGTCTGTTCGCATACGGCCCATACTTGTGAGCTACAAACTGCAGATCGAGTGGGTTGCGCTCTGGGGAGAACGCCTCGATAGCGCGTTCGAGAAACCAAGCCAGTTTCTGAATTTCAAGGAAACTGCATTCCATCCCTAGCACCCAATATCGACGAACTAGCTCAGCGATAAGGGCACGGGCCGGGGTCAGCTTCTCAACACCAGTGCGCTTGGCAACGTTTTGATACTCCTTGGTTGGCTCGAAAACAAAAATATCGACATTCTGAAGATCACCCAAGGCTCGTTCAATCTGGACACGAACAGCAACCCAGTCGAGACCGCCGTTACCCGCGCCCAGTGGCGGCAAAGCCACGGATTTCACCTGTTTCTCCAACAGGAAACGGCGCAAATCTTGCAGTCCATCAATAACCCAAGCCATCTGCGATGGCGCTTTCCAGTGCTGCTTTGTCGGAAAGTTGATAATCCAGCGCGGTCCATCGAGTTCGTTAACCTCGGTGACAAACATCTCTCCTGTTTTGACCTGTTTGGCTTTGCAAGCAGCCGCGTACTGCCGAAAGTTCTCGTCAAAGCGTTCCTTGAACATCAATGCGATGCCCTTACCCATTACTCCGACGGTGTTGACCGTATTGACGAGTGCCTGAGATTTGGCTTCCAGCAGGTTGCCTTGAGTAAAATAGATCATTAAAAATACCATCCCGGTAAAACTCGAACATCCAATTTCAAACCTTTTGCCTGAATCAAAGTATCCAGCGAAGTCTTGACTGCATCCGTATAACAAACAATCCCCACCAATGCCTCAATCGGCAGGTGTCGATGCACCAAAGCTTCGGCCTGATAACGCTCAATTTGCTCCGGATCATCAGGATTGCGTTGGAAGTTGCGAGCCTGAAGCAATGGCCAATCGACTTCGCTGAGCTGGCCAATATCGTTAAAATACCGAGTCAATTGAGGATAAGCATGCCTATCCGTAAAGACAAATTTCAAGCCTAATGATTCCACTTTCGGCAAGGTCGATACGAGAATACAGATTTCCTCATTCCTGCGTTTCGGTACTGCACCCCGTCCTGTATAGATGTTGTACATCATGGGTGAAAACGGGGTGAAATAGAAGGGGACGTAATCAGCCAGCGTTCCCCACGGGGGGAGCGGCACGGCGCGATGCGTTCGACGGCTAATCAGATCGGCGTTGCCAATTGCAAGATAATTGGGGTCTTGTACTGGTGAGTTCGCACAATGGATACCATTATCCAAAACCCATGACACATTGTCGCGGTGAACAATACGCCAAATCAGCGCCTTATTTTGGTTCAAATTTGGGTAGTGATTAGCCATTCATCACCTTTGTGACGAACACATCCAGTCTTGCATGAATTTTCCCGGTGCGAAAGTATTGCACATGCCATTATTATGATTTTGAAGTTTCTCAGCGCAAGAAAACTCCTTGTCAAGCATCGTTTGCAAAACCAGTAGTCTATCACCTACCCGTTTTTCCTACCCAAGTTCGGTCTGGGCAATTTGGACCCGCGAAGAACGGCAGCAGCGATAATAAGTCTGGTGTTTCGCGTAATGTAGTGCGTTCATCAAAAGGGTAATTTATGCGTGATGCTGCGATAAACCTGCGTGCTCTCCCTGAGCAGCGCGATCTCATCGACTATGCCGCGAAATTACTTGGCAAGAACCGCTCGGACTTCATGCTCGAAGCGGCGTGCGACAAGGCACAGGCGGTGATGATCGACCAAGTATTTTTCGGTCTAGATACCGACAAGTTCCGGCAGTTTACTCAGTTGCTGGATGCGCCACCTGAACACAATCCGGGACTTGAGCGCCTGATGGCGGTAAAAGCACCGTGGGACGTCAAAGCGGCCAAGACATGAGTGATTGCTGTTCTTCCCCCAGTTGCGACACCAACCATCCGAAAAAACATCATTGCCCGGTCAACGGACGCGAGTATTCGGAGGTTTCAGTACGAACCATCTCCCATCACGTCAAGGATGCGTGGACTTGGCAACCATCTGGCGTTCGCTATTTTTTCTGTGACGACCCTGCTTGCGACGTTGTCTATTTCGGTGATGATGGCTCGACGATTCTCAAGTCGCAGCTGAGAACGCTGGTTGGCATCAAGGAATCCTCGGACACCAGCCTCCTGTGTTACTGCTTCGGAGTTACCAAGGCCGATTTCGCCGTCAATCCAGTGGCGAAGGACTTTGTTGTTGCCCAGACCAAAGCCGGACAGTGTTCGTGTGACACCAGTAACCCATCGGGGCGGTGTTGCCTGAAAGACTTCCAAAAGCCCGAAAGTTGAACGCGCGCCTGTGCCGAGCACATTCCGGCACTGTGCTTAAGTCATCAGGTGGCGATTCTTTCAAGCGGTCTGATTTTCGGGCTTGGTTGCTGCTCAGCCTGCCACAAGTCCCACTGTGTTTGCATGCCAAGCCACACATCAGGGGTGGTGCCAAGCCAAGCGGAAAGGCGCAGGGCCATCACTGCAGTTATCCCCCTCTTGCCGTTCAACACCTTGAAGAACGTGACACGGGAGATTTGCAATTCCTTTGCCGCAGCGGTTACCGTCATGTTGTCCGGTATCCATCCGCGCAAGACTTCGCCGGGGTGCGCTGGGTTGTGCATTCTGCTCATGACTTGCTCACTGCATCCCGATAACCAGCCGCTTGCCGCAAGCGATTGCGTATTTGCGCAGTGTTTCGAGCGATGGCGCGTGTTTGCGGCTGCCAAGGCTCGACTCGATGCGCGCCAGCACGGGTTGGCTCACGCCCATCTTGGCAGCTACCTCGGCCTGTGTCATGCCGGCGTCTTTTCGGGCTTGTAGCAGCACGCCCAGCGCCGCGAATTCATCCTCAAGCTCGTCGTAGGCTTCACGAAACCCCGCGCTGGCCTTTCGTTTCTCGGCGGCGTGCGCCTTGGGGTCGAAAGCGACCGGCTTGAACTTATCCATTCTGTAGCTCCTTCAATCGCTGGCGGGCAGTGCGCAACTCTTTGGCAGGCGTCTGCTCGGTCTTCTTGATGAAGCCGTGCAGGATGACCACGCGACGACCAACAAGAGTGCAGAAGAAAGCCCGCCCAATTCCTTCACGGCCCTTGGCGCGAATCTCGAACAAGCCATCACCAAACGGACGGGTGTAGGGCATCCCGAGATTGGGTCCATGCTCCACCATCTGTTCGACTATCCGCGTGAAGCTGGCCTGGATGCCATTCGGCCAAGAAAAGACCTCGTCCTGTACGGATTCGCTGTAAAACTCAATAGTGAATTCCATGAGTTAATATAGCTTATATGCTATTAAACAGCAATCGTCAGAGTGTCACTGCACGCAAGCCGGGTTTTGCAGATTCGGCCTGCTGTGCGATTCCGGCCTGTTCGAGAATCCAGGCTTCAATTCTGCTGTGCCACATACGAAGCAGGTCCAACGGACGTTCCCGGTAATGCTTCTCAGCGGTTGCGCTGGGTTTGTGTCCCATGATTTGAGCAACTACGCCCACCGGCACTTCGCACCATTCTGACAAACTACCAAAGGAGCGGCGCAAGCCATGCAATGACAAGGCTGGAAGACCTGCGGTACTGATCGCTTTTCGATGGGCAATACTCGGCTCTTCCAGGCGTCCCGTGGCTGATGTCGGGCTGCTAAATACCCAGGGTGAAGGTTTCCACGTCGTTCCGGCTTCTTTGAGCGTTTTCAAGCGGCGCACGGTAGGCAACGTGTTATTTCTTCTTTGCAAGTCGAGCAACAATTTGGCAAGGTATGGCGTAAGCGGTATCGTGCGCTCGCCTTCCACCTTGTCATGGATCGTTAGGCTGTTCCACTGAAAATCGACATTTTCCCAGCGCAAACCGGTTAGCTCGTTACGGCGCGCACCAGTAATCAGCAATCCTTGCAGGTATGTACTAATCGTTGGGTTCGGGATGCGTTTCACGGCTTCAAACCATAGCTTTAATTGTTCACGCTGTAACGCGTCGCTCTTGGCCTTTGACTTTGGCAAATGCTCGCGGCTTACCTTACGGGCGCAGGCATCAGCAGCGGCTATTCCATTAAACTCTTTGCGCTCATTGCACCAATTGATAAACGCACGCAGTAATCGAAAACCAAGAGCGGCTTGAGTGGCGCGCTTTGGTGTTTCCGCTTCCAACCATTCGGCAACGCGTTCAGATGTCAGCGCAGAGAGCGGTAACGGTGCCAACGAAGCGAGAACGCCTGCGGTAAGTGCACGAGCCTTTGTGCCTTCGCCTTTGGTGCGGTTGGGAAGCATCACTTTTCTATGGTCGAACAATGTGCGTTCCCCCCATTTGGGGCTGCGGGCTTCAATATAGGTTTGCCAGACTTCGCCCACTGTTATTTGACTGCGTATAGTCGCAATTTCGGCGGATTTCTGTGCTGCGGCTTTTGCGGCTCTTCGGCAACAACTTGTCGCGGGTCTTTTCCTTGGTCAATGAGTTTCTGGAGTGTCCTAGCCTGCTCCCTTGCATCGTCAATACCCCAAGCCCGCACATCGCCAATGGTGATTCGCACGTCTTGGGCGGTCGCCAACTTGCTCTGAAAGACAAAGGCTTTGCTGCCTTCTGCATTCCGTTTTCCTGGCGGCGTTGCTCTGACAGCAAGGCCGGGAGTGTCAGAGTCCCAAAGGAAAGCCTGCGCCTTGTCGGCAGTAAAATCCCTTATGCGTCCAGCGGTCAGTTTGATGCGTGCCATATCCACCCTTTCCGTAACCCCGAATGCTCACCAAAAGTTTCATGTAAGCACTTTGTAAGCGGAATTATGGGATGCACTTCAATTTAAATCAACTCATGGATTGTTTGTAAGTTGATTAGGTGCCTGTTTATTAAGGACAACATATGTTTTGCGGAATGCGCTTCAACGCCTATAAATGCCAAAAATCAGGGATTGAAAATCCGCGTGTCCGTGGTTCGATTCCGCGACTGGCCACCAGAATTTAACGCCCAACCCTTCTCGGTTGGGCGTTTCCATTTCTGCTTCCCGCAAACCACGCGGGGTTCGCGCCTATTCTGCGTGTGCCGGGGGTGTGCACGGTCTGGGCCGCAGGGCAGCCGGTTTGACTCTCTTCTGCCCTCTGTTCTCTCAAAATCTCCACCAACTCTTTCGCGGTGGCACGCGCAGTCTGCGTTGTTCGTCAAACACTTATGCGCGTGCCATCGGGAGTGGTTTGCTTGCGTGTTTGCACGAGCAGAATTGTCGTGCATCAAACCGCAAGGTGGCGAGGCCAACCCCAGAGTCACCCCTTGGGTGGAAACGGATCGTCGCCGTAGCTGTTGCGCTCACGGATCTGCCCGTCTCGTCCCTGGATGAGCAACTCACTCTGTTGGTTGACGGCGATGCCCCTCGCGCGGCCAATCGCCTCTCGCTGCGTATCATGGATCGATGTGATACGTTCGTTACCTTCCCCGCGAACACCCCACTGATCACCGCCATTGATGGGTACAACCCATTGGTTCTTTCCGGTCATTTTAAATACTCCAAGAGATGAAAAAATGTACAGGCTCTGGAAATCAGCGCGAGCCTGGGCGCATCGGGTATTGGGCTTATGTCATAAAATTTCCTTTCTTGATGTCTGGTTTCATGGGATCGTAGGGATCATGCCAACGCACCTGCTGCGCACGGCATCGAGTACAGCCCTGCACGTTGCTGCGTGACCACGAGCGCACCGTAGGCCGCGTGCTGCGCCTCGGGCTCTGGCTTGCCCTTGTCCTTCTGCTTGATCTTGAACAAATCGCTCGGCTTGGCGCTATCCAGACCCGCTCGTTGCATGATCCGTTCCGCCGTCGTGGCTTCCCCTTTGAACGACCACAGGGCTGCGAACACCTTGGCTTGACCGTCGGTGCATCGAATCGGCGTCCCGTCACCATCGGGCGGTGTTACCCATTTGAAATCCACCGAGAATGGCCCATTCACCGGCGTGGCTGGATCAGAAACTGCCGGTTTCGTGGATGGCGGCGCAGAATCGATGAAAGCAATCCCGCCGCCGTAGAACGTGAAGCGTTCCTCCAGCGCCAGCCACTCCACGCCAGTCCCGAACGGCGATCCGCGCGTGGTACGCGGCTTTGGTGAAATCACGCGGATGTCGCCACTGGGCACCCGCACGCGACCCAGCAGTGTGGGCTCTTGCCATACCCGCGTCAGGTCGCGGGCCAACAGCACGGGCGAACGGCGAGCATCGCCAAGCCGCCATACCCCGTCGCCCAGATCATCGATGCCGTCGCGACTCTCGATCCCGAGCGCGAGACGCATCTTCTGCCGCAGCCAATCTTCGTCCAGGGTAAGTGCCGCGACGTCGTCGGCCTCGACGGTGACCGGCCCGCAATCCGGGCAACGGCACACTCGCTTGCCATGGCCGTCGCCCCAAACCTGCGCCCGATGCTGCTGGCAGTGGGGACAGAGCACGAATTGCGGATCCAGCGTCGTCGGTTTGATCGCCTTGCCGAGAATGGACAATGCGCCCGTCTCACGCGGCGAAAGTGTCGCGCGCAGCACCGGCATGCCGCCGGTGAACAATCGGCAGACCAGGGCCCACGCATCGTGCCCCGTCATCGATCAGTCCTCCAGCACCGGCGACGACTTCATCACATCCGCTTCCTGAGGAGGCTCCTGAACGCTCAAGGTCTGACCCTTCTGCAAAATGCCCACCGCGACCAGATAGCCCTCCAGTTGCGCCTGCATCTTGGCGTCGAACTTATGCAGGTTCAGGCGCCCCTTGCTGGTCACTTCGATGGTGACCACCTTGGGACGTGTCCTTCCTGGTTCGGGCGGGTAGTACAGATTGACCTGTGCCGCCGTCACTGCCCACTGGCCTTCCAGCGGGCCGGGCAGCTTCTCCTTCAACAGTTCATGTACGGAGCGTTGCTGGCTGGACTGCATCGCAGTGCAGTCGATCTTCAGTGCGCTGTCCGGGCTGAGGAGTGTGAGTGCCTTGAGTTGCACCATCGAGAACCCATCCTCAAACGCTTCCTGCACGTCGAAGCCGGTGCGCAGCATCGACAAATCCAGAGTCGGCGACTTGATCCGGTGTGCGTTTGCTTTGACGCCCAGCACATGCTCGGCGAAGGCCTCGACCAGCATCTGCTGGTATTTCGCGCCGCCCCGCACCAGAGTCCGCACCACGCCGGTGGCCTTGGCGTACTCAAGCACCATGTGAATATTGGGATTGCCGACGCGGCGCTTCAGAGTCGAGCCCTCGCTCAGCATGGCCATGTCCTTAATGTGGACGGACAATAGGAACACGCCCGGACTGCGCTCGATCAAGTGCGCCTCGCTGCCGTCGCCACATTGCAGTTCGCGCTTGTAGAAGGCCGAGATTGCCTGGCGCAGTCCAACCAGCGCGCTGTCCGCTGTGTTCGGCTGACGTTTCAGGCCCAAGTCGTATTGCTGGGTCTGAGGTCCGTGGTTTTCCCAGAAGCTGAAATCGTAGGCACGGTCGAACAGTGCCGGATGGTGGACGTAAAGCCAGAACGAGCGGTGAATGTCGCTTTGGCACAGCGTAAGTCCCACCAGAGCGGCACCGTCTGCTACAACGGCTTCGAACATCGCCTGCTTGCCCGCCGCATCGCCCAACTGGACGCTGGCTAGGAGGTTGGCAGTCATCCGGTCGCGGGCGTCGGTGTCGGGCCAGATTTTGACCGCCTCGACCAAGACCTGACTGGTCTCAGGCGTATCGTCCCATGCAAAGCCGTCAGGCACTGGCAGACCGTGGGAGGTCAGGAAGTCGCGTAGCGTGGTGTCCACCGGCAGCTCGAGCATCACGTCGACAAAGGTCTTCTTCATCTTGTTTATCCTTTCTGGATCGGCGTCGGAGGTCTGCGACCGATGTTCGGAATGCACTCGCCAGCGACATGGTTACTGAACACGTACCTCACATAAGTAAAGTAGCGTGATACACTCGCGATTCTGAACCGCAGATTTCCGCTTGTCAATCAAATAAGCACATCTAGACCTTTCATGTATCACGTGGCTATACTATCGACCTTGCTTTCATTCACTGATGGTCTTTCCACTAGAGGAGCACCGCCATGGCTTCGGCGTTAGGAGTACGCCTGCGGCGTTTGCGCGAGGCAAAGAAATTGACTCTGCAGCAGGTCGCCGACGCGGCCGGATGTACCAAGGCGTACATCTGGGAACTGGAAATGAAGGACGGCCAACGCCCGTCCGCCGAACGGGTTCAGGCACTGGCCAAGGTGCTGGGCGTGACGATGGAGGACATCATGGGGGAGCCTATCCAGAAGGTTCCCGAAGCCAGCCTTGAGGATGTGGCCTTCTTCCGCGAGTACGCCGGGATGACAGAAGAGGAGAAGAAGCACTACCAAGACGTTCTCAAGATGATGTTTTCGCGCAAGAGCGGAGACTGAGGATTGAGCGAAGCGCAGGCACTGACGGGTTCCATTGCCTCCAGCCATGTCATCAAGTGGTTACGGGCGTGGTACAGCGAGGGCATGCCCGACGCCATCGATTTGGAAATCGTCCGGCAGATGCTGCCGTCCACACCTTATGGGGCGGGTGTTCGGGAGATCAAGCCGCCGGTCGAAATCATTGGCGAGGCGTTCGAAGGAGTGCTGGCCCGCGATCCTGATGACCACGCAGTTTGGGGTATTGCCTACAACGGGAAGGCTCGACGTGAGCGGCAACGCTTCACTATTGCCCATGAATTAGGCCACTTTATCTTGCATCGCAGTCAGAAGCAGAGTTTCAACTGCGACAGCCAGAGCGTTCACACCGGCATCGATGGCCTTCGCCAGATTGAGCGCGAAGCTGACGAGTTCGCCGGCAACCTGCTGATGCCTGGCGATCTGCTGCGCGAGTGGATATCGAATCAGCGCATTGATCTACATTTCCTCAGTGCGATCGCCAAGCGTTTCCAGGTCTCGTTCGAGGCGTTGTGCATCCGCTTTATCAAGTTCACCACGCAGCGTGCGATCCTCGTCTATTGGGACAATGGCTTCGTGAAGTACGAATGGCGCAGCAGCAGTGCCGTCAGGACGCGGGCGCGCATCCGGCGCAATGGTGATCCACAGGAGCCATTGCCGGGCACGCTGGCAGCTGATACCAGTGTCGAGCAAGAATGGGATGGCACGGAAATGTCAGCCGCGATCTGGTGCCCGGAAGAGGCAGCACACATGAAGCTGTGGGAGTTCAAGCACAGTTACGGCGCACGTGATCGAATCCTCACGCTGTGTGGGAGTTCAAGCACAGTTACGGCGCACGTGATCGAATCCTCACGCTGCTCCTGCTCGAAAACGCCGAGCCACGATCATGGGATCGGTCTTGGCAGGACGGCGAGAGCTTTGACAGCTTTGATCAGTTCGTCTCGAACGGGCAATTGCCGGTACGGTAAGAAGCGCGCGATGACAGGCTTGCCGACCCAACCCATAGATGAAGAACTGCAGACGTTGCAACGCGATGTGCAGCGAATGCTTGGCCGTTGTCTTTTGCGCCTGCAGCAGTACGAGAAACTGATGAAGGCCATCGTGGCTCACCACGAAATCTCCGTGTCAGGATCACCTCTCGAATCGAACCAGGCGGAACGCATTGCGAATGCAGCCAGCAAGACACTGGGCACCTTGGTCGGCACGCTACTCGGGACGTATGTCACCAGCGGCGAGCAAGAAGATGTTGCCGAAACAGATACGCCCGACAACATCATCTCGTTCAAGATGAAGATGAGCCTGCGCATGTCGGCCGAAGATTACGACAGGACGCAGAAAGACCTGAAGGAATTGGTACTGCTACGTAACAACCTGGTGCACCATTTCATCGACCAGCATGACCTCTGGAACCTAGACGGATGCCGTGGTGCGCATGATTCCCTGGTGGCAGCCTACAGTCGCATCGATCAACACTTTGAGCAATTACGAGGCTGGGCCGAGCACATGGATCAGACGCGGCGCGTGGCGGCGGAATTTGCCCAGTCCGATGCCTTCCGCGATTTGGTAATCAATGCCATAGCGCCGGATGGCTCTGTGGATTGGGCCGCGGCCGGGATCGTTCGTGCGCTGCGGGAGGCGGCTGACGAGTTGGCTGTCGAGGGATGGACACCCGTCGCCCCGGCTGGACGATGGATTGCCGAAAGACACCCCGATCAACTTCCAGCCAAGTATGGGTGTAGCAGCTGGCGGCAGGTCGTGCACGAATCCCGTGTATTCGAGCTTCGGTATCGTGAAGTGAATGGCCAGCGCGCGGCATGGTATCGGGCCAAACAGACATAGATGGTCAAACCCGCACACTCCCGCGTCATGGGTGCTTGTTCGTAAATACTGCGAAACCCAGGCAGTCCTTGTTAAGTTCAGCCTGATGACGACAGACTTCAATTGCTTTTTGTAAAAACGGCATTGCCCTTTCGCTCGTGATCCAGTCATTCCACGCGTTTTCATCCGCTGGATCGAATTGTCCTGGTTTGGGGAATTCGCTCAGCCATTCGCCTTGCCATTGCCACTTTCCATTCGGTTTGCGATGGAGGACATACATGTATTGTTTCACTTCTTCCACCGTTTCTGGAACCGGAGCATGGACCCAGTCTTCCAGTATCT
>JFJP01030237.1_pt1 | contig 12869 bp, 6 predicted proteins | sample 431651 | NCBI WGS metagenome assembly JFJP01 (sample SAMN02602958, study PRJNA72255) | Microbial mat metagenome, whole genome shotgun sequencing project. | biome: fresh water; feature: sink hole; material: water; isolation source: purple microbial (photo- and chemosynthetic) mats found in... | reverse complement strand
CACCCTGGCTATTTTTGTGAACCGGCTACTCGGCCGCTCAGACCTCCAGTTTGAAGGACTGATCGCCTGAAAAGTCGAACATCGCGTAACCAAAGCAAATAAGTAAGCATTTTTGCTTTAGTCGCCTTGGGCGGCGGCACCACCACTTTGCCGAGCCTGCCCCCGTGGGCAACAGCGCGGCTCGTGCCGAACTCATCAGCTTTGCCTGCTCCAAAAGCCGATCATAGCGCCACGCTATATTCGCCGGCTGGGCTTCGCGGCCCGCCCTGCCGACTTTGAAATTCAGCTCTAGCGTACTGCTATAACTGACCTCTTCCCTCCGCGCTGCCCCCGCAGATGCCACAGGCCATCAATGCCGCGCTGGTCGTGGGCCTTTACCGAGCAGTCGCGGGATGCTTGGAGGCGGCGCGGCTAAGGCTAGGGCTAGTTGAGGGTGTATGGCCCACTGCAACCGATACCGCAGGGGGCGGCAGTGCCCACTAGGCAACAAACAGCAGGTGAGGTTGCTGGTCAGTTTGCATCCCCAGTGACGCTGATTGAGGTGTTGCAGGAACAACTGCGCTTGGCGTTGGAGCGGGAACAGCAGACCAGAGAGCAAGCCAGAGAGGACAGCCCCCGGCTGCTGACGATGTTGGAGGCAGAGCAAGCAGCCAGGCGTGACCTGGAGATGAAGCTGTTGCCAGCGCCGAGGAAGAAGGGAAAGGGGAAAGATAGATGAAGCGGGACGCTGACTTCCGCTGGCGTTTTCGGGGTACGACAACGATACCTTCATTTTTGGGCCATAGGGTCACCTCTCCATAGCCTCGAACGGCTCGGGCAGTGATGTCGCCCTCGGGAAGCTTTGGCGCACCTGGCCTGTGCTGCTCCTGGTCAAGAAAGTACGTACCATGAAACTCAATTCGCCTTACAAATTTGGTACTTAGATTTCCTATCAATGGTTCGGACAGTTACATTTTTTATTTTTATAAACAATAGCTTAACAATTATAAACGTCCGATTGATCATGGGGGCGGCTATAATTAACTCTGCTAGGTGTGTGACTTTACTGTGTTGGGTGGCAGATTTTTTCAATCTGCTTAATATGCCGACCCGTTCGTGAAGACCGAGTACAAACCGAAAATCACGCAAGTAATGCAAAATTACTCGCCAATTACTGAGTTAACCATGAGCCTCCACGCCCTTTGTACCCCCCGCCAGTCGGTCTTTGCCACCGATCGTCGCGCCACGGTTCTCAACCTCGATACTTTTCTCAAAAATCAGGTGAATGGCGAGGAGTTTTTCGAGGAGAACTACTTTACTAGCGGGATGTTGACCCTGGTAGATCGGGCGTTCCGACATTTTGGCGGGGCGGGTGCCGGTTCTTCGATTTTCCTGCTTTCGCAGGCCATGGGCGGTGGAAAAACCCACAGCATGATTGCGCTGGGGCTGCTGGCGCGTGATCCCGATCTGCGAAAAAAAGTGCTGCTTGACACACAAAATCCCGCCCCGCATCTGGGTTGTTGTCGAGTCGCCGGATTTAATGGCCGAAGCACTGATGCTGCTGGGGGCATCTGGGGATCGCTTGCCGAGCAACTGGGCAAAGCGGAACAGTTCGCCCGCTACGTCTCGCCCATGCTCAGTGCGCCGGGGCCTGAGGCGTGGAAGCAGTTGCTAGACGGTAATCCGCTGGTGCTATTTCTCGACGAGCTGCCGCCCTATCTGGAATACGCTGCTGCGGTTCCGGTAGGCAATGCTGATCTGGGCGTCGTCACGACTGCGGCGCTGGCGAACCTGTTTGTCGCGGTCGCCGACATGAAGAACGTCTGCTTGGTGCTGTCCGATCTGGCCGGGTCAAACTTCAGTATCGGTCAAGCCACGCTGGAGGCGGCCTTCAACCGTGCGGTTCAGGGAATCACCTCAGAATCAAAACGCTTTGCCGTCCCAATTACGCCGGTGAATCCCAATGGCGACGAGCTTTACCACATCCTGCGCAAACGGCTGTTCGAGACCATTGCACCCGAGCCGGAAATCAAGAAGGTGGCCGGGGCTTACCGTGAGGCGCTGCGTGAAGCGGTCAAAATGAACCTGACCACCACTTCGCCCGAGGCACTGTTCACCCGCGTTAAAGATGCTTACCCCTTCCATCCCGACCTGCGCGAACTGGTCGGCAAATTCAAGGAGAACGAAGGGTTCCAGCAAACGCGGGGCGTCATTCGTCTGATGCAAATGGTGGTGGCCAGCCTGTGGAACTCGAAACGTGCCAGCAGCATTGACCTGATTCACCCCTACGATCTCGATCTGAATCTAGACGAAATCGCGTCCGAAGTTCGCACCATCAATCCGTCGCTCAGTGAAGCCATCGCCCACGACATCGCCCACAGCGGCGCGGCGGAGGTCGAAGAGATCGACGTAGCCAATGGCAACTCGGATGCCTCAGATGCCGCCCGCTTGATCCTCGTCGCCTCGCTGTCCACCACACCGGGCGCGATTCACGGCCTGCGCGAATATCAGTTGGTTGATGTTCTCCAGCGTCCCGGGCGCGACCTCTCCACTTTCAAAGCCAACGTCCTCGACAAGCTGGCCACCCGCGCCTGGTATCTGCATCACTCCACCGACGGTCGCCTGTACTTCAAGAACCAGCAGAACCTCGCTGCCAAGCTGCGTTCCACAGCGCTCTCGCTTCATGCCGAAACGGTGGACCGGATGCTACGCGAGCATCTGGAATCCTACTTTTCCCCCGCGCTGCGCGACTGCTATCAGGTCATCAAGGTGTTACCGCCGCCCGATGAAGTGCAAGTCGAGCAGGAAAAAACCACACTGGTCATCGTCCGTCCCGGTTTTCGGGCCAATCAGTTGCCGATCTCCGCCGACTGGCAGGCTTGGTGGGCGCAACAGCAGTATAAGAACCGTATCCTTTTTCTCACCGGCTCGCGGGATACCTTCCAGAAGGTGCTGGATTCGGCGCGCCAGATCCGCGCCCTGCAAAGCATCAGCGATGAACTCAGATCAGAAAACACCCCTAAAGACGATCCGCAATGGTCCGCGCTCGATGCCCTGCGTGATCGCGTCGGCCTGCAATTCACCGCTGCGTTGAAAGAAGCCTTCGACCAGATTGTCTACCCGTCCATCAACACCGCGCTGCGAGCCACCGGCATCGATTTAGCCTTTGCTGGTAACCAAAATGGCGAGGCGACCCTACGTCACACCCTTGAAGGCGCACAGAAGTTCACCACCAAGATTGACGATGAGAGCTTCCGCACCCGTGCTGAGGCGCGGCTGTTCGGAACAGCGGCCACCAAAGTGGTTCTCTGGTCGGATTTCAAAAGGGCAGCGGCGGTTAACACCAACTGGCCACTGCATAAACTGTCGGCGCTGGATGATCTTAAAGCGGACTGCCTGCGTCGAGGCTTGTGGCGTGAAGAAGGCCACCACATCCGTCGTGGCCCGTTTCCACCGCCCGTGCCCGAGGCGTTGATTCGTGAACTCTCGATGCAGGAAGACGGCGACGGCATCACCTATCTGAAAATCGAACCGTTGCACGCTCCGGCAGTGGTGTTTGAAACGGGTGAGGCCGGCCCTACGCCTGCCTCCAGCCCAGTGCCAACGCCCACCCGATTTGAAGCGACAGCGCTGCGTTATCGATTTCTTGCTTTTGACCCTGCCGATCTTGCCCGGGTCAGCGCCGTGAAGGAATGGACGGCTAAGCTGCGGCTGAAATACCAGTTGCATCACCGGAGCGATTATTACGAGATCGAACTGCTCGCGCTACCCAAGGCCAACGGCATTGTTATCCGCTACACCACCGACGGTTCATCGCCAACCAGCACTGGCTCGGCCAGCTACGATGGAGTATTCCGCGTCCCGGCCCATTGCCGCGTGGTTTGTGCGATAGCGGTCGCCGCTGATTATGGTCTGAATTCCGAGACCCTCCGCATCGCTATTCCGCAGCAAGGAACGGAACGTCCGGCCATTGATCTCTTCGCTCCCGCCCGCTGGAATCAGCAGACTAAGTTCGATGATGCTGGTGCGGTGTGGGACTTTCTCCAGCGGCTGGAAGGAGCATCCGGCGTGACTGCTCACAATATCAGCCTCACCGCGGAAAGCGCCGATGGTCAGCAAAACGTCGATTATTCCGGTGCGCTCGATGGCGGATACCACGCCGCCGCTGCAAAAACTGTGGCCGAACGGCTGCAAGAAATCGTCAGCAGTGGCAGTCTGCGGATGAGCGTCGGTTCGCTGGCTTTTCCCACGGGTCAGGCGCTGCTCGACTGGCTCCAAGCCACCCAACAACCGTTTGATGCGGCAAGGGTTGTGCAGACCGGTGGGTAGTAAGACCCAGGCATCATCCACTCGCAAGGTTGTTGGCCTTGGCTTTTTGCCGGAGGAAGCCCGCTACGGCTTTCTCATTGACATCCCCAAAGGCAGCGCCAGCAGCGCGATGATCTGTATCACCGAGTACCGGGGCGATGATCTCAATCCTCTGGGGGTGCGCACGGTGGATAGGCCATCGCTGAATGATCCAGCGCTGCGTGTGGTCATCGACCGCAACCGCTGGCTGGCACTCGCCCCGACCTTCTGGGAAGAGGGCAATCGTCGCCTGCGGGCTAACGGTCTACCAGTCGCCAAGTTCCTAAAAAATCCGGTCAAGCCGGTACCGGTGCATCCATCGCTGGGCAAGGAACTGTGCATTCTGTGCTGGGCGGTGGAAGACGCCTCGCCCGACGACATTCCGAACGCACTGCACAACTGGGAGGCGTTGGCTCCTGAAGAGCGCTGGTGGTTGTACACCATGACCGTGGCGACCACGGGGCAGGCAATGCAAAAAGGGATCGGCTGGCGCAAGGCGCTGCGGGCGGCCATCGCCGACAATCCGTTCATCAAGGGCGAGGGCTTGTCGCCCAAGGCGCGGCGTGAATTGCTGGGACATTCCCAGTTTTCGCTCTCACTCTGAATTTATCAAGGCTGCCCAATGCCCACCTTTATCGAAACCCAATTCCCCATCGCCCGCCTGTCCGCCGAGTCCTACAAGGAGCGTAAGGCAAACAACGGTCAGACGCTCACCCGGCTGGGCAAATGGTGGGGGCGCAAACCGCTGATTCTGGTGCGGGCGGCCATCCTGGGGATGTTGATGCCCGCCTCCAGTGATGCCAAAAAGGATCGAGAAATCTTCCTCAAGATTCTGACCATGGATGACGACGGCGTATGGCAACGGGTCAGGAGCGATGCACCAAGTCCACCTTGGCGCAACGATGACATCTATATCAGCCGATCTGCGTTTGACGCCCTGCCATACGCCGAAAGACTCCGCTACTGCGAGCGCCCGGAAAACATTGACGGTCCCTCTAAAACGGCTTGGGCGGAGATCAATGCTCATCTGGACACCACGGCCAAAACACTGGCGCAAATGGTCGAGCAACTCGGCCAACACCGCTTTGGCCACACGCCCCGCGTCGGCGATAGCTTTTGTGGCGGTGGTTCCATCCCGTTTGAAGCCGCCCGTATCGGTTGCGAAGCCTTTGGTTCCGATCTCAATCCCGTGGCTGGACTGCTCACTTGGGCCAGTTTAAATCTGCTCGGCGGCGGCAAGGATGTGCAGAAAGAAGTGATGCGCGTACAGGCCGAAGCATTGGCCGCTGCTGACCGCCAAGTGACCACATGGGGCATTGAACACAATGATCGTGGGGAACGTGCCGATGCTTATCTCTACTGCGTGGAGGTGAAGCCCGAGGGTTGCGACTATTTCATTCCGCTCGCGCCCAGTTGGCTGATTGGCGAGAAATCAAAAGTGGTCGCCCGTTGGCAGCGGGGTCCCGGTTCGGATCGACTCCAGCCGGAAATTGCGGTGGTCACAGATGCCGAACTGAAACTCTACAAGGGAAAGAAAGGGGCGACAGTAGTGGATAGCCGCGTCATCGATCCCTTTGACGTACCCCGCACATGGTCAGTGGAAGCCTTGCGCGGCCCTGAAGGTTTGCGCCACTGGAGCAATGACGATGTTGTCCCTCGCCCCGGCGATGTGTTTCAGGAGCGGCTGTACTGCATCCGATGGGTGAAAACCGTGATCCGCAAGGGCAAGCCCAAGAAAATTCGGCGCTATGCCGCCCCCGATGCGGCTGATTTGGCGCGGGAAGCGAAGGTGTTGGAACTGCTGCGGGAACGCTTTGCTGACTGGCAACGCGCGGGATTTATTCCGTCGAAGCCGATTCCTGAAGGTGGCGACAAAACCGAGGAGCCAATTCGCACACGCGGCTGGACCCACTGGCATCATTTATTTACGCCGAGGCAGTTGTTGACGCATGGGGTGCTGGCGGAAATCAGCGGCAGGTTGGCTGTCTCAATTCAAGCCCGCACTGCTTGTCTTCTTGGTCTGGGACGCATGGCGGATTGGAACTCCCGATTGAGTGCGTGGATGTTTCACGCCGGAAACGAGAAGGGCAATCAGGTTTTCTACAATCAGGCACTCAACTGCCATTTCAACTACGCGGCCAGACCACTTCTTAAGCTCGAAGATACATTTCAGATTCTCAGCGATTCTAGTTGTAAATCAACCTACAGATCAAAGATAGCGCTCTCTGATGCCCGTGATGTCCGCGAAACCTGTGATCTCTGGATTACTGACCCGCCCTATGCTGACGCGGTGAATTATCACGAACTCGCCGACTTCTTTCTCGCTTGGTATGACAAGCAACTGACCAAAGCCTTTCCCGACTGGACGCCCGATGCCCGCGCTGAACTAGCAGTACGCGGCGATGGCGAAAACTTTCGCCGGTCGATGGTCGAGATTTACCAGAACCTCGCCCGACACATGCCTGACAACGGCTTGCAGATGGTCATGTTCACCCATCAAGACCCAGCGGTTTGGGCGGACCTCGGTATGATTCTGTGGGCTGCCGGTTTGAAAGCCACCGCCGCTTGGACCATCAGCACCGAAACCGAAGCTGCCGGCATCAAGAAAGGCAACTATGTCCAAGGCACCGTCTGCCTCGTTCTTCGTAAACGCACCGTCAACGAACCCGGCTTTCTCGATGAGGTGTATCCGCTGGTCGAGGACGAAGTGAAGCGCCAGATCGAATCCATGCAAGCGCTCGACGAAGGCGGCGAACCCAACTTCAATGATGCTGATTACCAACTGGCCGCCTACGCCGCCGCGCTCAAGGTGCTGACCCAATACGGGAATTTGGACGGCAAGGACGTGGAGCATGAAGTCTTTGCGGTGCGGGCGAAGAACCAGAAGAGCGACTTTCAGACCGTGATCGAACGGGCGTTGGGCATCGCCTGCGACACGCTGGTGCCGCGTGGTCTGGATCACTCTTGGCGCGAACTCTCGCTGGTGGAACGCTACTACCTGCGAGCGCTGGACATTGAAAGCCGGGGCGAGCGCCGTAAGGGCATGTATGAGGAGTTGGCGCGGGGCTTTGGCGTCACCGATATCAGACCGCTGCTCAAAAGCGACGGGGCCAATGGGACGCGGATGTTTACGCCCACCGGGCTGGCCGCCAAGCTGCTGGCCCCCCCGCACCCCTTCGGTACAGCCCCTTTACGGCACCTCATGTTCGCCATCCGCGAAACCCGCGCCGCTGATAACAGCCCGGAACGTGGTCGCCAATACCTGCGCGACACCTTCGGCCAGGGTTATTGGAACAAACGCGAAGGCTTCATCTTCCTGCTGGAATGGCTTGCTGCACTGGGCAACGCTGAAGGCATGAACGAATGGATTGCCGATTCCGAAGCAGCGCGGATTCTGGCGGGACGGTTGCGGAATGATCAGGCCTGATAAAGACAAAATCCCTTCCATGAAGATTAAAACAATTAGAATCAAGAACTTCAAAGCACTACGCGATATTGAGATGACCACCCTGCCCGCCTACTGTGTTTTTGTAGGACGCAACGGGACGGGAAAAACCACGCTCTTTCGGGTTTTCGCCTTCCTGAAAAACTGCCTTGCCAAAAATGTGCGAACGGCTCTCAATATTGAAGGCGGGCGCAATGGCTTAAAGGAAGTAATCAGTCGTGGCCATGAGAAAGAGGATTTGGAAATCGAGATCCAATTTGAGCTAAACATTGCCGGGATTAACCGTTTAGTAACCTATCGCCTGGAAATAGGGGATACACCCGACAAAGGAACCATCGTCAAACGTGAAATCCTCCGCTACAAGCGCGGGCGTAGTGGTTCGCCATTCCATTTTATTGACTTTGCCTATGGCAAAGGTTACGCAATCAACAATGAAGATGAATTTAGGAAACCGGACTTGGAACTTACGCGGGAGTCACAAAAACTGGATTCCCCGGAGACGCTGGCTATTAAAGGACTGGGTCAATTTGAACGATTCAAGGCCGCGTCTGCTTTCCGTCAACTGATCGAAAATTGGCATATCTCTGATTTCCACATTAGCAGTGCGCGTGGCGACAAAGAGGAAGAGGCGACTGAACACCTGAGTCCCAGTGGCGATAACCTGCCGTCCATGGCGCGCCACCTCTATGAAAAACACCGCCCGGTATTCGAGTCCATCAAGCAACGGATGCAGGAGCGTGTACCTGGAGTGGCGGACATTACAGTCACCGTGACCGAAGATGGGCGCTTGCTGATGAGGTATCGCGATGGGGCCTTCGTGGATCCGTTTATCGATAAAAATGTTTCTGATGGAACGATCAAAATGTTCGCCTACCTCGTCCTGCTGGCGGATCCAAAACCGCACCCGATTCTGTGCGTAGAGGAACCAGAAAATCAGTTGTATCCCGAATTGATGAAAGTACTCGCCGAAGAATTCCAGCAGTATGCAGAACGCGGCGGGCAGGTATTTGTGTCATCCCATTCGCCCGATTTTCTCAATGCCGTCCCATTGAAAAGCATCTATTGGCTAGAAAAAGAGCAGGGGGAAACCTCTATCCATCGGGCGGCGGATGTTCCACTGCTTAGGCGACTCACCAAAGAAGGAGACCTTCCTGGTTATTTATGGAATCAAGGCTTTTTTAACAGCAAGATGCTACCGTCGGTATGAGTGGGCGAATTATTTTCCTGACGGAGGAGGAATCTATGGCGGTCACCATCCGCAATCTGCTGCCAAAATTGTTTCCCGCGTTTCATGAATATGAACACTGGATCATCATTTCCCATCAAGGCAAATCAGACTTGGAGCGATCCTATCCCCTAAAAATGAAGGAATGGCGCGAACCGGGTGTGCGATTCATCATTTTGCGTGATAACGATGGAGCTGATTGTTTAGCTTTGAAAAGGCAGCTCATTTCCAAGATTCCCGACCATGCACCGGAGTATTTAGTGCGGATCGTCTGCCAAGAGTTAGAGAGCTGGTTGCTGGGTGATTTACCGGCTTTAGCCATAGCCTATCCTGCGGCAGCACGCCATCGACAATTCAAAAGTCTATCGAAGCGCGATCCCGACCAATTAACCAATGCGGCTGATTTGGTTAAGCACTTAACCGGGACTCAAACTAAAGTCAGCCGAGCTGCAATGATTGCGAAACAGATGCAGCCTGAGAAGAATCGGTCGCACAGCTTTCAGGTCTTCGTGAACGGACTCCGTCGATTTTTTGTCGAGTAGACCATGCCGATCACCCGCCATTCCAGCCGCCGTAGCCGCCTCGACCAGACTGTATTAGCACAACGGCTAACCGGAGCCATCGCCTACGACCGCATTGCCGGGTATTTCCGTTCCAGCCTGTTCGAGGTTGCGGGGGAAGCCATTGCCCACGTGACTGGGCCGGTGCGTATCCTGTGTAACTCTGACCTCGACCCGCAAGACCTGATCACAGCGGCAGCAGCACAGGCGGCATTGCGCCAGAGTTGGTGCGTGGGCAAACCAGAAGAAGCACCACCCGCTGCGTTGCCGCGTTATCGGGCGCTCTATGCCGCCTTGACCAGCAAAAAAATGACCGTGCGGGTACTACCAAATTCGGCATTCGGTCTGATCCACGGCAAAGCCGGGGTGGTACGCCGCGCCGATGGTTCAGCCACGGCGTTTCTCGGCAGCGTGAATGAAAGTCTTGCGGCCTGGAAACTGAACTACGAACTACTGTGGGAAGACGACGACCCGGAAACCGTTGCGTGGGTGCAGGAGGAATTCGACGCGCTGTGGAACGATGTCCGGGCAGTCGATCTGGCCTGCTGCCCGTTTATCACTCAGGACGTGCAGCGGATCATTGTCCGCAAGGTCATCGAACCGGCGGAGTTGAAGACGATGACCGATCCCACGCGGGTCGCGGCGGCAGTGGCAGTTGAAACCCCGGTGTATCGCCGCGAACAAGGGCTGTGGCCGCATCAAAAGTATTTCGCCCGGCTGGCGCTGGAACGGCATCGGTTGGGTGGAGCGCGACTGGTGCTGGCCGATCAGGTCGGATTGGGTAAAACCGTTCAACTGGCGATGGCAGCGCTGCTGATGGCGCTGGACGATCCAGACGGCGGACCAATTCTGGTTCTCGCGCCCAAACCCTTGCTCCAGCAATGGCAGGATGAACTGATGGAGTTGCTACTGCTGCCTTCTGCCCGCTGGAATGGCCGCGCCTGGATGGATGAGAACGATCTGGAATACCCGTCGGACGGCGCGAAATCGCTTGGCAAATGCCCGCGCCGCATCGGTCTGGTGTCGCAAGGACTGGTGGTGCGCGGTCTGTCGGAAGCGGTTAATCAGCTATTGAGCCGGCGCTATACCTGCGTGATCGTCGATGAAGCGCACCGCGCCCGCCGTCGCAAGGTACCGAAGGTGGATGCCAGTAGCGATGAAGTCAATGAGCGCGCTGACCCCAACAACTTGATGGCCTTCCTGCGCGAGATTGGCCCAAAAACCAAGAGCCTGTTGCTGGCGACCGCCACCCCGGTGCAACTGCATCCGGTTGAAGCCTGGGATTTGCTGCATATCCTTTCGCACGGTAACGATGGCGTACTCGGTGGTGGAACGCGAACCAGTCCGTGGTTTCAGGCCAGCCGTTGTCTGGAAATTGCCACCGGCGATTTCGCCGTGCCGACTGACGTGCGCAACGGCTGGCAATATGTACGCGACCCGCTGCCCTCAAAATTTGAACACCCGGCATTCGCCCGCATCCGTCAGAGGCTCGATGCCAGCGACACCCGTTGGCAGTTCAATCCCGAAAGTCTGGATAAGCTGTCGCCGGCGATCCGCCAGGTTAAGCTCCAGAACGATCTGCTGCCGAACTATGGCGAAAACTTCAATCCTCTACTGCGCTGCATCGTGCGCCGCACCCGCGCCTATCTGGAAGCGACGATCAACCCAACCACGGGCGGCTACTTCCTGCCCAAGGTGGCGGTAAAACTGTTCGGTGAAGATGACACCGGCGCACTGGTGCTGGGCAGTTACCTGCGTGATGCCTACGACGAAGCCGAGGCGTTCTCCCAGTTGCTCCAGCAACGGGTGAAAGGGGCAGGATTTTTCAAAACCCTGCTGTTGCGGCGCATGGGTAGTTCGATGGAAGCTGGACGCCGTACTGTCGCTAGACTGCTGGGCGAAGAGCCGGACACACCGGATGATGAGGACGAGGACGACGCTGATGAGGAAATGCCTATCCAAATGGGCCGGCAGCCGCAGGCGGTCAGCGACTTTAAGAACTTCACTGACACAGAGCGCGAGTCACTTGAGCGTTGCCTCAAGCTGCTGCGAGAAGGGGGCAATCATGACCCCAAACTGGATGCGCTGATTGGCTATCTGCGCGGCACCCATCCGGGCGTCAGCCGAAGTTGGCTTGACGAGGGCTGTGTTCTATTTTCGCAGTATTACGACACTGTACGCTGGGTGGGTGATGAACTGGCCAAGCTCATTGAGTTTGCCGACATGGACATTGGCCTGTACGCCGGCAGCAACCGTTCCGGTATCTGGCGTGATGGCCGGTTCCAGCGCTGTGATCGGAATGGGTTAAAAAAACGTGTCCGGGCTGGTGACCTGAAGCTCTTGCTGGGAACGGATGCCGCCTCGGAAGGGCTGAATCTCCAGCGCCTCGGTACGCTCATCAATATCGACTTGCCTTGGAACCCGACCCGGCTGGAGCAACGCAAGGGCCGTATTCAGCGGATCGGCCAGGCGCGGAGCGAAATCTGGATCGCCAATCTACGCTACCGTGGTTCGGTTGAGGATCGCGTCCACCAAGTACTGGCCGACCGCCTTGAAGCCATTCACGGCCTGTTCGGCCAGATTCCCGACACGCTGGAAGATGTGTGGGTAGAGATGGCGCTGAACGACGAGCAGGCCGCAAATCAGCTTATTAACCGAACTGCGGCGACGCGAAACCCGTTCGATGCGAAATACAGCAAGGTCGAAGATGCCGACTGGGAAACCTGTGCTTCAGTGTTGAATGGGCTGAGCATGAAGGAGTTGCTGTCGCGGGGGTGGTAGCGGCGGGGATGGGGGAGGGAGATCAGGTAGACCTCCCTGGGGGTCGCTAGAAGCGACTCCAGCCGACCAAGATGCGGTAACTAATCCCAGTATAGCGTAGACAGATGGACTCCCTTCGGACTTATCCACAGTTTTTGTGGATAACTTGGCAGGTGGACAATTTCGCCAATCCCCCTGATCTGGCGAAAAACTCCCCTGCGATCTGAGTCCACCCACCAGCTCATAGTCGTTGTGCCACAAATGAAGGTTTATGGCACAGCTTTCCAGGTCAACAAAATCAATAGCTTGATTGTGCCATAAATCAGTGTCATAATGGCCAACATGAAAATCGCCTACGCCCGAATTTCCACCGGGGGTCAAAACCCGGACCTTCAACTGACCGCCTTGCGCGAGGCTGGTTGCGTTCGGCTGTTCACGGACACCGCCACTGGCGCTCACACACGCCGCCCCGAACTGACCAAGTGCATCAAAGCGCTCAACGCAGGCGACACGCTCGTTGTCTGGAAGATGGACCGGCTTGCTCGGTCACTGC
>JFJP01034830.1_pt1 | contig 12871 bp, 8 predicted proteins | sample 431651 | NCBI WGS metagenome assembly JFJP01 (sample SAMN02602958, study PRJNA72255) | Microbial mat metagenome, whole genome shotgun sequencing project. | biome: fresh water; feature: sink hole; material: water; isolation source: purple microbial (photo- and chemosynthetic) mats found in... | reverse complement strand
TAGCAAGAGATAACTTTCACCGCTGTCCGGTTGTAAATTAACCGTAAAAGTGCCGTCTGAGCTAACGTCGGTCGTGATGGTTTCGGTAATATTTGCGTTGTCGGCTATGAGCGGTATCGAAGCGATGCCGCTTACTGCGCTTGCGATGGATCGGGCAACCAATAGGTTTGAAGCAGAAACACGCGGATCGAATTCTGTTCCCAGTTTCCCTGTGATGGCAACCGGATCGCCGGAAACTCGATCCGCAGGAACCACCGGTGTATTTGATCCGGATTCACAGGAAAATGCAGTAAATATAATGGGAATAAGCAAGTGCAATAAGGTCCGTGTGTCAAGACCTAATTTCATGTCAGCCCCTAATCAACAAGCTAATAATATTGCATCTCTATATAAAACAACAGTTATGCATTATATACTCTTTCTTCTGATCTGCCCAGAAGCTCTGCTTTCAGGTTAGCTATATCTTTAGGCGGGTAGCTCTTTCAATACTTCCTGAGTTTTGAAAGAGCCTCGGGCGTATGAAATTATACCAATTGTGCCAATTTCAAAAATCGGTTACTTTTAAAATTGGCTTTGCGATTGCTTGTGTTTGCTCTGCAAACGCTGCGCCAAATCGCGGATTTAAGGTTGCTCTTTCAAAACTTGCCCGTTTTGAAAGAGCCTCGATTGTTATAGTTTTAAACTATGATAAGCGGATTGCTTTGAGAAATAACATCTTGAATTTTCTGGGAAGTCGTGCATGCAGCAAAAGACTTATGGATCATTCATCATTCTTTTGTCCTTGTTGCTGGTCAGTTGCCCACACCTGGTAACACCAGACAAGATAATTTACTTATTCGAAGTTCCTGGAATTACCGCACCCGTATATGGTGTTGCCCCTGTAACTGCTAACATAGATACTGAGCAGTACTCAGGTACCGTTGCATGGTCGCCGAAAACCAGCTTGTTCGCTGAATCCACAGTTTATTCGGCCAATATAGAATTGACAGCCAAAGAGGGCTGGACTTTTGAAGGTATTCCAGCTAACAGCTTTACGGTAACAGGAGCCGTCTCAAGAAACGAGGCAGGCTCCGGTTCTGTGGTTGCAGTGTTCACGGCTACAGAAGATCCATCAACGATCACCTCGCTGGCTATCCCCGGATTGGTAGTGCCGGTTGCCGGGAATGCCCCTGTCAACTCGGCCATCGACACTTTGCAGTACTCCGGAACCCTGATCTGGAGTCCGTCAGACAATCCATTCAAGTCGTTGACGGAATACACAGCCCACATAGAATTGACAGCCAAAACTGGTTGGACTCTTGCAGGGGTTGCGGCAAACAGCTTTACGGTTGCAGGAGCAAGTTCTACGAATGCGGCTGACTCCGGCTCGGTTGCCGCTGTGTTTCCGGCAAAGGATTCCTGGACACTCATGTATTATGGCGATGCTGACAACGATCTGGAAGCCTACCTCTTGATGGATGTGGCAGAAATGAAGGATGGGCTTCAGACAGACACAAACATCAACGTCATCGTCCTCTTCGATCGAATTGCAGGTGATTCAGGCAACAGTGATGTTTTCGGCGAGGATTTCAACGATACACGGCTGTACAGAATTATCTCCGGGGGTGTACAGAGACTGGGCGGGGCAAGCCAGATGCCCGACATTACCACTAAATCCACGTATGAAGCGAATATGGGCGATGTTGCTACCCTGGCGTCATTCATCGATTTCTGCAAGGCAAACTACCCGGCGTACCACTATGCCCTCATCCTTTCTGACCATGGCGGCGGTGCACGCTCGCTGTCCGTCGAAGATGTGTTGCCAAAAAGCATCACACCGGCAATTCCTGAATCTGTCCACAAAGCTATTTGCTGGGACGATACGAGCGGAGGAGACGCCCTCTACACCGCTGAATTTACCGACGGCCTGACATCTGCCCACTCGGTTGACCTGCTCGTTTTTGACGCCTGCCTGATGGGTACTGCCGAGGTGGCATACCAGTATCGGCCTGGCACGGGTGATTTCTCCGCTGACTGGCTTGCGGCCTCAGCACCTACAGTCTGGGGCTTTGGACTCCCCTATGATGCGATTCTGGAACGCATCATAGGGGGTGGTGAAGGTAACGGAACCACGGATACAACCGTCGGGGGCAATGAAGTCTACGTCGATGCCATCACCATGACCCCGCGGCAGCTGGGTGGCCTTATTGTCGAAGAGCAGTTTGACTCTACAACGAACCAGTCCGGTGAGTCGTTCAGCCTTTTTGACCTCTCACGCGCTGCCTCCGTCAAGTCCGCGGTGGATGCCCTGGCAGTGGCTCTTGCCTCAGACAACGAGATGCAGGACACCGAGACAATCAGGGGTTCACTCGATTCGCCTGGCACCATGTATTACTTCGACGCAATCAGCGAGAGCGAATGGATCAACAACCCCTACTTTGACCTGTACAGCCTTGCCGTACGCATCAGTACGAGCGCTAGTTTCTCGGCCCCAGTCAAGAGCTTCGCCGCCACAGTTGCCACCGAGGTTGATACCATGACCGTCTATTCTTTTGGTGGCCCGGAATATACAACCCAAGGATTCACCACCAACAGGAATGGGCTTTCCATATTTTTTACCGACGGCAACAGGCTCGTGGCAATCACAGATCAATACCAAAACCAGTACCAATACCCAAGCTGGGCCTTTGAGTGGTGGTACAGCCCTATCGACACAAATATCTGGTGGCCAGGCGGTCATTACTACGGCAAGCTTGCCTGGTGCATCGATGGGCGCACCGATGCTGATTCCAGGGTGCAGAACTGGTTCGAGCTTCTGGACGAGTGGTTTGACAATCCTACGGACGATTGGAACGGAGTTACTTATTGACGTGGGTTTTTTTACATATAGTTACGGTTGCACCTTTCTGCTCTCTATTCCGGAATGGTCAGCTTGAGTATGTTGACGTTGCTGGTTTCGTTGCCTGAAGCATCGCGCGCGCGCAGCAGAAACAGGTACGGAACGCCGGCTATGGTTTCCGGAATTTCTGACCAATACGCAAGTGGTGGGTCATTCTGTTCTGTATACGGGGCTTGGCCATATTGGTCCTCGTATTCAGGGCGAACGCGTGCAACCAGGGAAATTTCATCTGCCCGCTGGAAAAACTCCTGCCATTCAAGACTATCTTGAGCCCAATCCCACCATGACTCATCCTCTATATCTGGCCGGAGCAATGTACCATTGTCCAGGTTAAAGCGGTATGCTATGTATGTTACAGGATCCCTGTCGAGCGCGATGTCGTAATACAATCTGAAATTGTTGGTATCGTAACCTGTTTCGGCTCCCCATTGATAATTGCTTATTCCGACACGGGGTATGAGGTCGGTGACATAAGCGTCCGGATATACTTCTGTATTGACATAGCCGGTAGTGCTCCAGACAGGTGCTGCGGTGTCCGCTAAGATTCGCGCGTTGAGCGCATCGATGCGCAGTTCAGTGATTGCCGGGTTGGTAATGTAGTGTACAAAGCCTGAAGCGTTTGCTTCGGCAATGTCGGCCGCAACTTCCTGCTCGTCGGTTTCTTGAGCTACATACCCCAACGACAGCACCTGGAAACCGTCCGGCCGCGAGGCTTCAACCATCAGGGCCTGACGGATCCTCTTCTGGTTTTCCCTGTAATATGCACTGTCGTCAACGCTGGTTTCAATGCTGCTGTCGAGCCTGTAGCTTTCAAACATAACGTGGTCAATCAGCCCACGCGCCGCATGCCTGTAGTGGGCCAGACGAGGGTCAAAGAAAAACAGGCCGCGGTTCTGGACTACAAGAATGTCTGGATGATCGCGGCGCAGGTTCTGGATAAAATACAAAAGCCCCGGTGCCGTCCACTCATACTCGGAGGGTACCGGAGAACCTGCGTTGGTGTATGTGTTTGGACCCATGGTGTCTATCGTATCCAGGAAGATCCCGTCAAAAGCCAATCCATCGGAAGAAAGGAGTTCATCCATGCCAAACAAACCGTCAACACTCCTGGATTGGTCCCTGAGCGTCTCGTACCACAGACGATCGCCGACATTTACAAAAAATGCGCCAAAGTTGAGGTTGTAGTCGGGCAGACCATAGCTGCCTGTAATCCAATTCCTGTCACCGTCGTCGAGGTAATACGGAGCCCATCCAGTATCACAGAGACCGGGCCAGCGGTAGTAGCCGTCAAGAGGACCGCCCCCGTCAAGCGCTCCTCTTGGATCGAGCACAGGTCCTACGTAATTGTAATCGTCCTCTCTATAAAAACGCCGATCGGTCTGGATTGCTGCCCAGTCAGGATGCCAGCCTGCACTGGAATTTCCTGGATATGTATTGGCCGCATAAAAAGAAAAATGGCTGCGCACCCGCAGGTCTTCACCCACTGATACGTATGCTATGACAATGACTCCGGCTGCCTTGAGTTCGCGAATCCTGGTGGCAAGAATGGCTGCAGTAATGCCCGCAGTGCTGTTCATCGCCTGATCCGGGTGCACTATCACCAGTTCGTAGGCTTTTAGCGCCTGGACAGCCGCTTCATCCAGTGGCCCATAATACACCGCGTATGAGTTGACTCGGGTTGTTGTCACCGGGGGCTCAGGTATTGGTATCACAGGGTCTCCGCCGTCGTCAAAATCATCTTGCTGATCCGGCGCATCAGGGCTGGTTGGACTAGCTGGACATTCTGGGCATATAGGGTCGTCCAAAACGTTTTCATTAGTATCGGTGATAGTACCATCCAGTGGAGTGGGGCAGGACGTCAATCCAAGAATTACGATAAATAAGAGGAGGATTCTAATATTTGTAATCGATAAAAATTTGTACATTCATTTAGCCCCGATTTCTACTGTCCACAAAAAAGTAGAAGAGAAATCAAAGTATTGGAGTCTTGCCGACGCCTGTCAAGATTATCATCCCAACCCCGAGCTCTGTCCCCATACCTGTTTTTCATGCCCGAGCTCTGTCCCCAATTGCTCCAATTGCTCCTGTTGCAATCCTGTTTCTCATCCACTAGAGTTTCTTTCCGGTTCTTTAATTGTGCATGTATCAAAGTTGGGGGTTGAAATGGAGGACGCCAGGCTGGCCTCCGCATTCAAGGTGGTTCTAAATAATTCCTCAAGCGCGATCGTGGTGCTTGACAGGAGCAAGACCATCGTTGCCCTTAACGAAACCGCTCGTGTCAGGGTTGAGACTCTTTATGGTATATCCATGATAGAGGGTGATTCCGCCCATTCGTTCGTGCCTGATGAATCCTGGTCAATATTCGAGCGTGATTTTGAGCAAGCTCTCCTTGCAGGCAGTCTTGTGGTGGAACGTCCCATACCTTCACGACATGGTGATGATCATCCATTTCGGTACAGCCTTACAGCCATAGCAGAGCCGGGCGAGCCACCCTGGGGTATCTGTTTTGCCGTTGAGGACGTTGGGCCGTTGCGTGCCGTACAACAGAATCTTGCCAAACGTGAATCGCAATACTTCGAGTTGTTGCGAACGTTACCCGTGGTTGTGCTTATCGTGGTTGACGAACGGTATCGTTATGGCAACGAGGCTGCACTAGCAATGTTTGGTCTCTCCAGGCTGGACGAGCTTGTGGGACTTGAGGTTCGTACTTTCATACCGCCCGAGGATCTAGCCAAATCCAGGGAACGCCTAAAATCCAGCCAAAAGGGTTCTGTGAATGGTGAGCGGGCAGCAGAAATAGTACGTCTTGATGGCTCCCGACGCAAATTGATGGTGCAGTCGCTCTTTTGTTCATATGAAGGGCGTGACGCTTCTCTGGTGATAGCACGCGATGTAACTGAAGAAGTGAAGCGTGAACTCTGGATGAAGATGCTTTCATATGCTGTCGAGCAGAGTCCAGCGTGTATCGTGATAACCGACATACATGGATCTATCGAATATACCAATCCGCAGTTCTCGGAGGTAACCGGCTACTCCATGGATGAGGCCAGGGGCAAGAATCCCCGCATCCTGAAATCGGGAGAAATGTCGGCAGAAGCGTATGAAGAACTTTGGCAGACAATTTCATCCGGAGGCGTCTGGCGTGGCGAGTTCCATAACGTCAAGCGGAATGGAGAGCTGTACTGGGAAGATGCTTCAATCGGACCCATCAGGAATTCTGCGGGAAAAATTGTTAACTACATAGCTGTCAAAGAGATAATAACGCAGAGAAAGCACGACGAGGCGGTTCTGCGGGATGCTTTGTCGGCAAAAGAGGCGCTTATCCACGAGTTGCACCACCGTACCAGAAACAATCTGCAGATCCTTTCAGCGCTCCTTTCAATGCAGGTAGAGCGTTCGGGCGAGTCCGCCGCATGTGATGCCCTTGAAGCCATCCGTGGCCGGATCATGGCTCTCGCCGCGGTGCAGGACCAGATTCTTGACAGGGACAATCTATCCCGAATCGACCTTGGATCCTTCGTGGATGACCTGTTTGCGCAGATACTCGGGGAGTATACGGGTTCCAGCGTGCATTTCACCACGAAAGTAGACATTCCCCGGGTGGAGGTTTCCATCGACTTTGCCAATCCCTTTGGACTGGTAATCAACGAACTTGTCTCCAACTCCATCAGGTTCGCTTTTCCTGGACGCGCTGCAGGTAGCATGTCGCTTTCAGGAAGACAAGATGCAGGGGTACTCGAGTTCGAATATCAGGACGATGGCATTGGCCTGCCGGCTGGATTCTCACTCAAACATGGCGACACCCTGGGTTTCTTCATCATATCGAGCATGATCGAAGCTCAACTCGGCGGGACGGTGACCATGTTGCCAGGGCCAGGTTTCGGGTGCAGGCTGCGCGTGCCGTTTTAAGCCAACAACAGCGCTTTGACACCGTGTTCCCGATGGTTTACTCTTGTATCCATGAGAATCACCGCCTTTACAAAGTCGACCATGGTCATGTTCTTCATGCTTGCGTTTGCGTGTCTAGCTGTGGGAGCCCAGCAGAAGACTCAGGTGGTATCGACGCCTTTGACGCAGGAAATCATCAAGCTTTTTCCGGAAATCTCTTCCGGTTACATCGATTTTTCCGGTAATGGCAAGGCTGACCAGACTTCCGACCTGAACGAGTACATTCCCGACTCCCGGGTCCGCGACGAACAGCTGCAGGCGCAGGAAATTCTCGACTTCATAGTTGCAAACTGGCGTTTCATCACCCTGGATAAACTCAAGGCCGTCAGGGCTGCAGTAAAAGCATCAGCGGGTGCCATCAGCGAGCTTATCGCCATTAATTATGCAGGATCGCTCGACGAGGCGGTCACGCTCCGTGAAGCGATGGGAGACGGTCTGTACCTGACGCCATCTGCGTACAAAGAAGCCATGGAACGGATAGGTGCCATTGTTTCAGCTATGGCGGACGCGTATAAAAAGGAAGGGCAAAAAAGCGACAGCGATTTTATATCGAGCCGGGATTCGCTGTTCGGGCTCATAGAAAAAGGTTATCCGCTACCACTCGATCTTCCGGTTGAAGAAAAAGGCGTCCTGTCGACAACGATGGTAAGCGTTATACTCAAAGAACAGAAAACGAATCCCGCCCGGACAAGGACAGCCATCAGGGTACTCGGGCTCATCAAGTCGCAGGATTCGGCCCCTTGGCTGATGGAGCTTGCCGCGGGAACCGAATTCCCCATCGAAGCGATGAAGGCGTTGTCTGAAATAGGCTATAAGCCAGCCATTCCCGTAATCGCAAACCAGTTGCGCAGCTCTGAATCGCAGGAAGTACGCCGTGCCGCGCTTCAGGCTACGGGCGTGATAGGCGGAGCGGAAGGACTTGATGCGATACTGGAACTTGTCAAACCCGCCAACCGCGAAAGCTTGTCGCCCGACCTTTTTGAGGCGGCGGTGCAAGCGCTTGCCGGCGTTGCACAGAAAGGCAATACCGACGCAAAAATTTTTACCGCCCTCAAAGAGCTGTCTGCCGTCGACTCGCCCGCCATCAGGCGCATCGCTACCACGGGGCTAGGCGCATTCAGTACCGCGCAATCGGCTGAAAGCCTTGTGGCCATTCTGGGGTCAGAGAAGGATGTCTCGGTTCGCAAAGCAGCCGTAGTCGCTCTGAACAGGCAAAAAGGCGACACCGTGATGCCGGCGCTGCTTAAGCTGCTCAAGGAAAAGGATCTCGATCCTGGGCTGAAAGCGGTAGCATTGAATGCGGCGGGCAGTAATGCTGCCGGAACCCAGGCCATTCCTGTACTGGTCGAATCGCTTTCCGATGCCGAACCGGCTGTCAGGACGGCTGCCACCGAATCACTGCGGAAGCTATTTCCGGCCAACCAGGCTGTGGTGACCAGCACCCTGTCCAGAACCTTGCTGGCCAGCCAGAACGAGGTGTTCCTGGTTGAAGGAACCTCACTGCTTTCGGTTTTAGCGGATCCATTGTCGATTCCCACGCTATTGGCTTTGCTCGCCAAACCGCAATCAGAGGTTAAGCGGCTGGCTGCCTGGGCCCTCAGCAGGGTTAAACCTGTCACCAATCCCAAAGTGGTTGAAGAACTTCAGAAGCTCGTAACCAACGAGAACGAAAGTATAGCTGTACGCGTTAACGCAGTCCGTGCGCTCGGTGCAATCGGCTTTGACAGCGCTCAGCTCAAAATCTGGCAGACACTCGTAACCACCATCCAGATGCGGGGCGATAAATACGCGATGCTCAGGTTCTACGCCGTACGGTCGCTTGGCCAGCTAGGTACATCAAACACCGAGGTAGCTCAGACGCTCGTCAGGATTGCCGGCAAGGATCCTGATCCACAGTTGCGGGGTGAGGCAGTCTACGCAATCCGCAGCCTGCCTTCTGTTCCGGTCGAGACTCTGGACGAACTCGCTGCCTCCTTTGTAACCGCCGGCGACAACGAACTGAAAGTGCGCGTAGTGGAAGCTCTTGCTGATCTTGGGTACGATAAGGCATCTGACCTTGCTGGAGAACTTCTCCGTACCGAGCTGGCCTTGCCGCTGGTACGCAGGGTCATTCAGGCTGTCTCGCAGAACCCGGACGAAATTGCCGCCGGGATCATCCTGGATGCCGCGACTGACGAGAAGGCGGCAGACTTCATCACGGCAGTACTGGAAGGCTTCCCGGCCACGACCATCAGGTCGGTAGTAAGCAGGCGGCTCCGCAGCGAAACCGATGCCAACATACTGTCGGTACTCAACGTGCTGGACGGCTTATTGACTGAATGACGCTGGCATTTCAGTGGCAGGAAACTGCACGACCGCGAATATAAGCAGCACGATCCCGAACGGGGACAGAGCTTAGGCACCGCGAACGCGAACGGGGACAGAGCTAAGGCACCGCGAACGCGAACGGGGACAGAGCATAACACGAGTGGTGACAGACCTTAAGGACTGGAGCAATCATGAAGTTTTCTATGTTTGAACAGGCTGGGAAGAAAGCTATCGGGACATGGTTAGGGACAGAGCTGCATGGCCTTTTTGCTGGAACGCCTGGGTATCCGGGTTCCCTTGACGACTTGCTGTCTGGCAGCGCAAGCCTGCAGGTAGCGGGCAACGCTTTGCTCAAGGCACCCGTCATCGAACAAAAGGCAATTCATTTTCTACCACCGCTTGTCCAGCCTTCCAAGATACTGTGCGTAGGGCTCAATTACCGCGCGCATTCAAAAGAAACAGGGTTGGGTGAGCCCGACTACCCGACCATGTTTGCCCGCTTCCCGTCAACCTTGGTGGGTCACGGCCAGCCTATCATCCGGCCAACCATCTCTGACCAACTCGATTATGAAGCCGAACTGGTCGCTGTCATAAGCCGGCGATGCAAGAATGTGCCTAAAGCTGAAGCTCTTGGTTATGTGGCTGGCTATTCCTTGTTCAACGACGCATCTCTGCGGGATTTCCAGATGCGCACCACGCAATGGACCATGGGCAAGAACTTTGATGCCACCGGAGGCTTTGGCCCCTGGTTGGCAACACCTGACGAATTGCCTCCAGGTGGGGACGGGCTGCGTATTATGACAAGGCTGAACGGCCAGATCATGCAGGACGGCAATACCTCCGACATGGTCTTCAAGGTTGCTGACCTTATTACCTTCATAAGCGCCGTCATGACGCTGGAACCTGGTGATCTTATTGTTACCGGAACACCGTCAGGCGTCGGCTATTCGCGCAAACCACCGGTTTTCATGAAGCCTGGCGACGTCTGTGAAGTAGAGATAGAAAAGCTTGGTATACTCAGGAATCCGGTGGCTGGTTAAGTCAATTATTTGTATAGCAAGGGTTTGAGCCGCACTCCTTGAACCGGGTATTTTAAGCTGGATCCTTACTCTCCTAGTATTTTAACAAGAACCCGTTTTTTCCTCTGTCCGTCGAACTCCCCATAGAAGATTTGTTCCCACGGACCAAAGTGCATCTTGCCTCCGGTGATGGCCACCACAACCTCCCGGCCGAAGATCTGGCGCTTGATATGCGCATCGGCATTGTCTTCACCCACATTGTGCCGATAGGATGAAACAGGTTCATGTGGTGCCATTTTCTCAAGCCATTCAAGGAAGTCACGGTGCAAACCCGTTTCATTGTCATTGATGAACACCGATGCAGTGATGTGCATGGCATTACACAGGAGCATGCCCTCGGCGATGCCGGATTCGCGGACCAGAGCTTCCAGCTCACCGGTTATGTTGACGAACTCGTAACGCTTCCTGGTCTCGAACCATAATTCCCGAGTAAATGATTTCATGAAGTTTCCTCCGTCCCCATACCTTGATTTTGCAATTCACAAGAGAAGTATAGCACGGTTCATCTGCATGAGGGACAGAGCTCAGATCTCTTGCGGGATAGGTCTCTACCATGACTTATGGGACTTGGGACTATAAGGACAGAGCATAATGCCATGCCTCAATCCTTACCTTAAATTATTATAATGGGGACAGAGCCAGGAAGAAAGCATCCGTAACGCAAGCGCCTGTGCTCGACATGGCGTATCAACATGTATGAGAAAGCCCAGAATTCTTCAGGATGGTGCTATATATCATGTTACCGCTCGTGCGAACCGCAAGGAGATGATCTTCGACTCGAATGAAATAAAGGAGCTGTTTCTTGAGGTACTCCGGCGCGCCAAGGGCAAGTATTCTTTCAAGCTGGAAAATTTCTGCATAATGGGGAACCATTTTCATCTTTTAATTCGACCAGAGGGTAAAACAAACCTTTCACGACTTATGCAGTGGGTCATGAGTGTGTTTGCCATGGCATATAATCGCGTTCATGGACTCGTGGGCCATGTCTGGGGTAGTCGGTTTTTTTCACGGATCGTTTCAGGAATTCGGGATTTCTTGAAGATTTTCGCATATATTGACGACAACCCCGTGGAGTCACACCAAGTGCAGGATAAACGTAACTGGCTTTACGGTGGTTTGTGGCACCACCGGGCAGGTATTTTGGATTTGTGTTCGGGAATTGACTTGAGTCTTAGATTGATGCTTCCTGAACATGCACAACTTGTGCTGGCGAAGACTTCCTAATCATTCCGTAATGTACCTGACATTTGATTCTTGGGTTCAGACATCATTGTTCTATTCAACGAATTCTTGGACTGAAGGACTCTGCTTCTTCGATCTTGCATACCCTTAAACCGTGTATTTATTAGGTTCATCATTCTCAAGGAAAAACCACGCCAGAAGGCGTGTACTATTGATTTTTAAATCTATGCTCCATCAAAAATAGCGATCTTTCTCTACTTCTTTCACGGACACCACCTGTCAGGGACAGTGCTGACTTCCAAACCGCGAACCAAGGACAGGGACAGAGATACCAAGGTATCAGCCAACTAAGCTTCCGCCAGGGACAGAGCTCGAAGCAAAGCTGAAAAACAATCAGCCAGGGACAGAGCTCGAATTTTGAACGCTAAGCTAGCGTTCCTCAACCTGGAACCTGAGTACAGTCCGTAGTTTTGCCGGGTTTGTGCTTCTTGGGTCTGACAGGTATATCTCGCGGTGCAGCAAAGATTTCCTTGACAACTCCTTGGCTGCGCAGAATTCCTCCATTTGCTTAAAACTCCGCCACTCGTCATCGAAGCTGCCCATGTGCATCAGTTGCACACAGAGGCCCTCTTCTATAGTTACATACTCCGCAAAATCGAGGAGTGGGTTTGGTTTTTTCTTACGGACAGTTTCAATGATTTGCCCTGCGAACTCGGGCGTGACGAACCCGGGCTGCCGTATCATCAGCTGGAATACCAGCGAGTCCTTGTCGATTGAGCCACGATCGCCTGCTCGCTTTGCCAAGTCGCCAGAGCTTGCTCCTTTAGCCTTTGATTCTTCCGAAACATCCCAGACGCCTTCCAGTGGATACACCGTATATTCATTGTACCCTGCAGGCGCAAGAGAAGACTTGTAAGACATCCTGACCGCATACGACAGTGAGTAGAGCACGCTGACGAATTCCTGGAACCTGCTGTCGTTGGGATTGCCTTGCCCGCGGATCGAAAAGAAGCTGAATGCCGGTATTTCCACGAGACAAGGCTCAGTTGGAGGCTGATAGAAAAGTTTTTCTGTTTTTTTCCAATCCTGTTTGGTGGAACTCATAGTGGCCTCACGGGTTCGCAGATATCGATGAGAAATTTGCCCTCTGGATGGTTGTCTGGCTCGGCCAGGTAAACCTCATAACACATACGGTCGTCGGGCTGGTAACCGGACGTGGGAAACCATTGTCCCATCAGTGCGTCCCATGCCTCTCCGAATTGGTCCGGCTTGATCTCGAACCGAGCCACGGCAAATTTTCCGCCGGGAATCGTCATAAGGTTTATTTCACCGGAAACCTCGGTGCCGGCTGGTACAGTAATGCACGCGCTGGACCGCAGGCTGGCTTCGGGTGTAGTCTCGGGAGAGTCGTGATATACAGCCAGTGATTTGACCCCTGAAAGTGCATAGAAACCTCGTGGACCTGCCCAGCGACCAA
>JFJP01042926.1_pt1 | contig 12873 bp, 17 predicted proteins | sample 431651 | NCBI WGS metagenome assembly JFJP01 (sample SAMN02602958, study PRJNA72255) | Microbial mat metagenome, whole genome shotgun sequencing project. | biome: fresh water; feature: sink hole; material: water; isolation source: purple microbial (photo- and chemosynthetic) mats found in... | reverse complement strand
TTGTTCCTCCGAATACGCATGCCAGTTCAAGTTCAGAAACCCCGGGGGCAAGTTTTGCCTGTGTCAGGTCAATTTCGCTTCCGCCGAATACTGCTGTAATCTTACCTCCTCTGAAATTTTCAGACACGATCTGACGTTCTCCGCCGCTGAATACATGAACATAGTCAATATAGTCTTCGCCAACCAGGGGAGACGTGGAAACAGAGTTCCATCCTTTGCGTTTTGAAAAAATGAATATTATACCAACAATAATAAAAATTGATGGCCAGAACATGTTCATATTAAATGTTTCTCTGAAAATGTGCGGGATCAGGAAGAAACCGCCGACTGCCATTACAATGATGCCTGAAGTTTTGTTACCCGAGGAGCCCAGAGTTATAACAAGTCCTATTGTTACAAGGAGCATAGGCCAGCTGAAAATAACATGATCAATGAAGCTGGGGAAGATTCCGGTGTTTCTCATTACAAGAAAAAGACCAGCCAGTACCAGTACAACTCCTATGAGTGCACGATTGTTTGAGAGGTGATGATGTTCGTGCCTTGAAGGCCGCGAATCATCTTTGTAGTTACCACTTGTTTCCATTTTGCTAAATTTTATTTGTTTCCTTAATTGATTTCCTTATTTATAACGCTTGAATAACGAAGAAAAAATAAATGACAGACCAATAAGTACAATTACTGCCGGCCAGAATACTGTTCTGATAATTTCCGGGGTTACGATATAGAAATCATCGAGCAGGAACCATATTCCTCCTGCCAATAATAGTATTCCTCCCGTAAAATTAAGGTTCAGTAGTAATATCACCCCAACAAAGATCATGGCTGTTTCCCATGTAAAGTAACTGCTTACGCTTCCAAGGTTAAAAAGATCGTTTGTAGCAATAAGAAGTGCTGCGCCAAGTGCAATAAAGAAAATTCCGATTCCCACTCTGGGGTGATGTTCTCTTTCTCTTACTGAAAAATGTTCCCTGTGTCTCATAGTTAATTGATTTTATTCTGTAGCAAATGTAGTTTACAGTAAAGGAACTGGTTAGTATTAATCGGCGAATGACGTTTTTATGCCGGTATTTGGTCTTTTATGACATTATATGTTACTTTTTTGTTGATAATTTTTTTAATTGAAGAAGGATTCATATTTTTGCAAACCAAAATTTGAAGAGATGTCCGGAACATATAGTATACCGCTAAGCGGATTAAAGGAAGGACGGCACGCGATTGATTTTGAGATTGGTAATGAGTTTTTTGAAAGGTTTGAAGAGTCGGAAATAAAGGAAGGAAGCCTTATTGCATATATTGAACTTGACAAAAGGTCAACCCATATCGATCTGGCTATCAGGTTGTCAGGAAGTGTCAGAATATGCTGTGACAGGTGTCTGGAGATGTTTTCTTATCCTGTGAACTGCGAAAACAGGCTTCTGGTTAAATACAGCAGGATAATTGAAGAAATTGACCCTGATGTGCTGACAATTCCGATGGATGAGAGCGAGCTTGACCTGCAGCAGCACCTGTACGAGTACATACATCTGGCGCTGCCAATCAGAAGAGTTCACCCTGATGACAGGAACGGAAACAGCACATGTGATCCGGAGATGCTTAAAAAACTTGATGAACTGATTATTGAAAGAGATAATGAAAATGATCCCCGATGGGATGACCTTAAGAAGTTGATGAATAATAACTAAATAGAGAATAAAATGCCAAATCCTAAACGCAAACACTCGAAAACGAGAAGAGATAAGCGCAGAACCCATTATAAGGCAACTGCACCTACAGTAGCAAGCTGTTCAAACTGCGGATCATCAGTATTATATCACAGGGTTTGTCCCGAATGCGGATTCTACAGAGGTAAACTTGCTATAGAGAAAAAGGCAACAGCCTGATCTCTTTTAACTTAATATATTTAATATGAGAATTGGCCTTGATGTCATGGGTGGTGATTTTGCACCTGATGCGGTCATTGAGGGCGCAGTCGATTCTGTTAAGCATCTTGCTGCTGATGAGAAGTTGGTTCTTATCGGAGATGAAACAGCTATTCGCCATAAACTGAGTGAGATGGGTGTTGAACCTTCACTATTTGAAATAGTTCATACATCTCAGGTTATTGAGATGGGTGACCATCCGGCAAAAACATTCTCACAGAAAAAAGACTCCAGTATTGCAGTTGGCTACGGAATGCTGAAGAGCAGCATGCTTGATGGTTTTTGCAGTGCAGGGAATACCGGTGCGATGCTCGTTGGGGCAAGTTATACGGTCAATGTAATTCCAGGTGTGCTAAGACCTGCCCTTGCAACAATTCTTCCGTGCATAGATAACCGCCAGTCTGTGATTCTTGACGTTGGTCTGAATCCTGATTGCAAGCCGGAGGTTCTCCTGCAGTATGGTGTTCTTGGAAGTATATATGCAAAATATGTTCTTGGTACTGACAATCCAACCGTTGCCTTAATCAACATTGGTGAAGAAGAAACCAAGGGAACTCCAGCTGTTAAGGCAGCATATGAACTTATGAAGGAGCATCCCGGATTAAATTTTGTTGGGAATATAGAAGGGAATGACCTTTTCCGGGAGAAAATGACGGATGTAATTGTTTGTGACGGTTTCGTTGGCAATGTTATACTGAAACTGGGAGAATCATTTCATCATATTTATAAAAGCAGAAATCTTAAAGATGAATTTTTTGACCGCCTTGACTGGGAAAATATAGGCGGCACTCCAATTGTCGGGATCAATGCAAACGTGGTTATTGGTCACGGTATTTCCCAAAGAAGGCCTATTATGAACATGATCCTGCAGACCAGGGATGTTGTTCATGCCAATCTGGCCCAAAAGATTAAAGAAGCAATATAATTATGGAAAAGATACGTGCAGCTATTACGGGTATCAATGCCTGGGTGCCGGAGTACAAGCTGACAAATCAGGAACTTTCAAAACTGGTTGATACTTCCGACGAATGGATAATGCAAAGAGTCGGAATAAAGGAAAGAAGAATACTTAAGGGAGAGGGGCTCGGAAGTTCCGATCTCGGAGAGCAGGCGGTTAGCGGATTACTCCTGAAAACCAATACCGCTCCTGAAGAAGTTGACCTTCTAATTTGCTGCACAGTTACTCCTGACATGGCGTTTCCTGCTACTGCAAATATAATTTCGGATAAATGCGGAATAAAAAATGCTTTCAGTTTCGACTTAAATGCTGCCTGCTCAGGTTTTTTATTTGCATTGCAGACAGGGGCAGCTTTTGTTGAAAGCGGAAGATATAAAAAAGTTGTTGTAGTTGGAGCCGACAAAATGTCGTCAATAACTGATTATACTGACCGTACTACCTGTCCTCTTTTTGGTGATGCCTCCGGTGCTGTATTACTTGAGCCGACAACTGAAGAGTTTGGTATAATGGACCATATCTTTTATACCGACGGATCGGGGCGGAAATTTCTGCATCAGAAAGCAGGAGGCTCGGTAAAGCCTGCCTCTCACGAGACAATTGATGCCAAAGAGCATTTTATATATCAGGAAGGACAGAGTGTTTTTAAGTTCGCTGTTTCAAATATGGCTGATGTTGCTGCCGAGATTATGGAGAGAAATAATCTTAAGTCAGAAGACATTGCCTGGCTTGTACCTCATCAGGCAAACCTGCGTATCATTGATGCTACTGGCAGAAGAATGGGACTTCCTGCCGAGAAAGTAATGGTTAATATAGAAAATTACGGGAACACAACGACTGCAACAATTCCGTTATGTATGTGGGAATATGAAAATAAACTCAAAAAGGGAGATATTCTGATCCTGGCAGCTTTTGGTGGCGGTTTTACCTGGGGCGCAATTTATTTAAAGTGGGCTTACGACCCTAAATAGCCGCGGAGCGGCAGAGGGGTCTCTCTTCTGTTAAACTCTTATTTATTATCTGATCTCATATTATTTATTCTATTTAATAGTTTTTATATTTGTGAGTAATTAAGTAGGAATCTGAAACATTTATAAGACATGGCAAAGTACAACGAGACCGATAGCCCAACAATAAATCTCATAAGTAATGGAACTGATATTACCGGTGATATAAAATCAAACGGCGATATACGTATTGACGGAACTTTAACAGGAAATCTTAACACAAAAGGCAAGGTTGTAATCGGGACAACCGGGAAAGTAACAGGCGAGGTTATTTGCAAAAATTCAGAAGTTTCAGGCATTATAGAAGGCAAAATAACTGTTGGACAATTACTTAACTTAAAAGCATCATCTAAGATACTTGGCGACATAGCTACTTCAAAACTCTCCATTGAACCGGGAGCAAGATTCTCAGGAAACTGCAAAATGAGCGATACAGACAATAATGGAGGAGCAGTCACATCAAAAGAAAAAGAATCCGATAAATCCCCCAAATAAAGGGATTAGTGATTTTGGCAAATACTCAGGTATTGGTTTCCAGATGGTTGCCATAATACTGATTACTACCTGGGGAGGTATTGAGCTTGACAAGTTAACAGCCTCCGATTTTCCTCTTTTTACATTAATTCTTTCCCTTCTGGGTGTTTTCGCCGCAATTTATACGGCAATTAAGGATTTTATCAGGTAATTCACAAAATGAAACCTGTTTATAAAAATCTAATTCTTATTGCGTCTCTGAATATCCTGACGATTTCCACAGGATCTCTTTGTGTCACCGGAGGCTTGCTTGATCTGTTGTTGTCAGACATTATTATTCTTTCAGCACTTTTTACTGTTATAACTTCAATAGCTGTAGTTATTTTTTTCAGGGGAAACGAAAGAAATCCCGAGAGTCAGACAATGCATACCCTGGTCGCGGTAAGCCTGAAATTCCTTCTGGAACTGATACTTGCACTAGTTTGGTTTATTGTTGCTAAAAAAAGTTCTTTCCACTCTGTTTTTATATTTTTTGTTTTATATTTAACATTCACATTGGTTTTGGTAGGGATTATACTTAAGACACTTAAAAACAAGTCTTTATAAAACAGGCACTGATTTGAAAACTATAAAATTATTCGGATTCCTATTTTTTCTTCTCATCTCGGGAACCACCATTTCATCATTTGGGCAGGAGGCTGAAGAAAAAACAGAAGTCGCAGGACACGGAGAATCGCATGAGGAGGCTTTTGATGCAAGCACATTCATAATGGAGCATCTTGCCGATTCGCATGAGTGGCATCTATGGACAGTAAAAGATGCGGAAGGACATGATAAGCACATTGCCATACCATTACCTGTCATCCTTTATTCAAAGGAAAACGGACTGGCTATTTTCATGTCAGGAAAACTGGCTCACGGTAATAGTTACAAAGGTTATAAGCTTGAGGAGGGAGTTATTATTCATGAAGCTGAGGAAGGCAGTTCATCCGGAATAACAATTCCGCTCGACTTCTCAATGACAAAGACAGTTGTGGGATTGCTGGCTTCTGCTATTATAGGATTATTGCTGTTTCTTTCATTATCGAGATCTTATAAGAAAACAGGAATCAGCCACCCTAAAGGTATTCAGAGCTTTCTTGAACCGATTATACTTTTTGTCCGCGACGATATAGCAATCTCAAACATAGGAATTCATAAGTATGAAAAATATATGCCATACCTTCTTACTGTGTTCTTTTTCATCCTTATTAATAACCTCATGGGCCTCGTTCCCTTTCCTCCTCCTTTCGGGGCTAACGTAACAGGAAATATTGCAGTAACATTTGTACTTGCTTTTTTCACTTTCATTATTACCCAGTTCAGCGGAAACAAAACATACTGGAGACATATTTTTGCAACCCCCGGAGTTCCGCTTTGGCTCCTTCCGGTTATGATTCCGGTTGAGATAATAGGCATAATTTCAAAACCTTTTGCTCTGATGATTCGTCTTTTCGCAAACATCACTGCAGGCCATATCATTGTTCTCAGCCTTGTCTGCCTGATATTTATATTTAAATCAGTAGCAGTGGCTCCGGTATCAATTATGTTCGTAATTTTTATGGATTGTCTCGAGGTACTTGTGGCTTTCCTTCAGGCATATGTATTTACCTTACTTTCAGCACTTTTTATAAGTCTGGCAGTGCAGGAACATCATTAGTTTTTAGTGTTTAATTTAAAACCAGTTATTATGACAGGTACAATGGCAGCAGTTGGAGCAGGTCTCGCAGTAATAGGTGCAGGACTTGGTATTGGTAGAATCGGTGGTTCAGCGATGGATGCTATCGCTCGTCAGCCTGAGGCTACATCAAAAATCCAGACAGCTATGATTATTGCAGCAGCTCTTATTGAAGGTGCAGCTCTTTTCGCAATAGTTGTTGCTCTTATTGCAAAGTAAAGAAATTGAGATGTCCTGTAACGGTTGGTTACAGGCACCTCTTTATTTAAAACAGTTAAATTATAAGATATGATCTTATTAGCGAATAGTCTTACATCACCGGCAATCGGATTAGTATTCTGGACCATTGTGATATTCAGCCTTTTCTTCTTTATCCTTTCAAAATTTGCATGGAAACCTATTCTTAATGCAGTAAAGGCAAGGGACGAGATGATTAAAGGATCACTCGAATCTGCTGAAAAGGCAAGGGAAGATATGCTTAAACTTCAGAGTGATAACGAAGCAATACTTAAAAAGGCAAGAGAGGAACGTGAAGTTATCCTTAAAGAAGCCAGAGAAGTACGCGACAGGCTTATCTCGGAAGCAAAGGGAAAGGCTACCGAAGAAGCTGAAAAGCTTATTGAGAAAGCCCGTGTTGGTATTGAAGCTGAGAAACATAAGGCTCTCTCTGAGATTCACGATCAGGTTGCGACTCTATCCGTTGAAATTGCAGGAAAACTCCTGGGAGAACAGTTAAAACAAACCGGAGAGCAATCAAAACTTATAGACAGCTATATTAAAGAAATGAATATCAATAAGAATTAGGAAGTAGTTACGCTGATGAACGACAGTAAAATTTCGGTAAGATATTCAAGAGCAATTTTTCAGTCAGCTCTCGAAAAAAAGCTTCTTGATGAAGTAAATGCCGATATGCTTTTTATTTCGGAAATTTGCAAACTTCCTGAAGCAAAGGAATTCCTGCATAGTCCGATAATTCCACCTTCGAAGAAAACCTCAATTTTTCATAATATACTGGGTAAAAATGTTCAGGGTATTACTCTCTCTCTCATTGATCTGGTTGTGAAAAACGGAAGAGAAACGTACATTCCGGCAATTGCAAGGGTATTCATCCACGAAACGTTGAAATACAAGGGAATAACTCAGTCTGTACTGACAACTGCTGTTAAAGTGGACGAAAAGGTTAAGAAGCAGATTTCTGAGATGATATCCAAGATATTCAAAACCACAGTAGAGCTTGAAGAAATTGTTGATCCTGAGATTATTGGAGGATTTGTTTTGCGTGTTGACGATAATTTAATCGATGCAAGTGTAAAAAATAAACTCAGAAAGATTAAAAAAGAACTTAAAGGAAGTGTTCTGACTTCCGGGAATTAAAATATTATTAATAAGGATTTAAGAGAATATAGTATGGCAAATATTAAACCAGCAGAAGTTTCGAAAATTCTCAAACAACAGCTTGAAGGAATTCAGACAGGTGTTGAACTTGAAGAAGTAGGAACCGTGCTTCAGGTTGGTGACGGCATCGCCCGTATTTACGGACTTTCAAATGCTCAGTCAAACGAGCTTATCGAATTTGAAAACGGGATGGAAGCAATAGTGCTGAACCTCGAAGAGGATAACATCGGTGCAGTGCTTCTGGGACCGACAGAAGAGATTAATGAAGGCGATATAGTTAAGAGAACAGGAAAAATTGCCTCTCTTGGTGTTGGCGAAGGCCTGCTTGGACGGGTTATTTCGCCTACCGGCCAGCCCCTTGATGGTAAAGGCCCGATAACGGGAGAACTTTTTACTCTTCCTTTTGAAAGAAAAGCACCAGGGGTAATTTTCAGACAACCTGTAAGACAGCCTCTTCAGACCGGTATCAAGGCTATTGATGCCATGATCCCGATCGGACGCGGACAGAGAGAGCTTATTATCGGTGACAGGCAAACAGGAAAGACAGCTATCGCTATCGATACAATAATACAGAAAGGATCAACTGTTGCCAATATCGCAGCAACACTTGAAGAGCATGGAGCATTACAGTATACAGTAATTGTTCTGGCTACTGCTTCTGACCCTGCTGCATCACAGTTTTATGCCCCGTTCGCAGGAGCTGCAATAGGCGAGTTCTTCCGCGATACAGGCCGCGATGCTCTTATAATTTATGATGACCTTTCAAAACAGGCTGTTTCATACCGCGAAGTTTCATTGCTGCTGCGTCGCCCGCCGGGACGTGAGGCGTACCCCGGAGATGTATTTTATCTGCACTCAAGACTTCTTGAAAGAGCGGCTAAAATTATTGAATCTGATGAGGTTGCGCAGAAAATGAATGACCTTCCTGAGTCGATCAGGCATCTGGTTAAAGGTGGCGGATCTCTGACAGCCCTTCCGATAATTGAAACACAGGCAGGTGACGTATCTGCATATATTCCTACAAACGTGATTTCTATTACTGACGGTCAGATTTTTCTTGAGTCAAGCCTTTTCAACTCAGGAGTCAGACCAGCTATAAACGTAGGAATCTCTGTATCGAGGGTAGGTGGTAACGCACAGATCAAGTCGATGAAGAAGATCGCAGGAACATTAAAGGTAGACCAGGCTCAGTACCGCGAACTTGAAGCATTTTCGAAGTTTGGCTCAGACCTTGATGCAACAACTCTTGCTATTCTTAATAAAGGAGCTAAAAACGTACAGATTCTTAAGCAGCCGCAATATGCACCGATGCCTGTTGAAAACCAGGTGGCAATTATCTATTGCGGAACGACAGGTCTCTTAAAAGATGTTCCTGTAAATAAGGTTAAGAACTTCGAAGCAGAGTTTCTTGAGTTTATGGAATTGAAGCACAGGGATGTACTCGATAGTCTCCGGGATGGGATTCTTAATAATGATATAACCGGTGTTCTTGAAAAAGTTGCTTCAGAATTGGTAATTAAATACAGGCAGTAAAATCAGGTAATCCTGAGTAATTAAGTTCCAGATGGCTAATTTAAAAGCAATTCGTGTCCGGATAACCTCTGTTAAATCAACCAGGCAGATAACTTCAGCAATGAAAATGGTTTCTGCTGCCAAGTTGCGTAAGGCACAGGATAAGATCGTAAGGCTGAGACCCTATGCAGGCAAACTTCAGGAGATTATGGTAGGTCTTTCGCAAAGCCTTGCAGGCATGGAGGTTGAGAATATTTACAGCAGAAATGTTTCTTCCGACAGAATTCTGTTAGTTGTTATTACATCAAACAGAGGTCTCTGCGGAGCATTCAATACAAATGTTATTAAAGAGGCAAGGCGGCTAATTTCTGAAAAATACTGGGAGCAGTACAATAAAGGAAATGTGAAGGTTCTGACTATAGGAAAAAAAGGTTTCGATTTTTTCAGAAAGGCTAAAGTTGATCTTCTGCCTGAACAGAACAACCTTCTTCAGAATCTCACTTTTGAAAATGTTTCACACGTGGCTGAACAGGTGATGAATAGTTATGCTGCAGGCGAATTCGACAGAATTGAACTTGTTTATAATAAGTTTAAAAATGCTGCTGTACAGAACCTTACAAGTGAGATTTTTCTTCCGATCGAATCAGTTCAGGAAGGAAATAGCGGAGCTGTTGCTGTTGATTATATTTATGAACCTGATAAGGAGTCGATAATACAGGATCTTATACCGAAATCTCTTAAAATTCAATTTTATAAGGCAGTTCTGAATTCGTTTGTTGCTGAACACGGAGCAAGAATGACTGCCATGCACAAGGCGACAGATAACGCAACCAATATGATAAGGGATCTGACGCTTCAATACAATAAAGCACGTCAGTCCACAATAACAAACCAGATACTTGAAGTGGTTAGCGGAGCTGAAGCACTCAGAGGTTAAAGTTTATAAAGTCTAAAAGCCTATAAAGTCCTTTTTACTTTTGTCTTTTTACTTTTATCTTTTATCTTTACCTAAAGATGTATAATCAGGCTGAACTTAAGAATTTAGTCGATAAGGCTATTGTAAATCTTGCGTACAATACGGAGGCCGAACGACTTATTGATCCCGTTAAATATATCCTTTCGATAGGAGGAAAACGCCTTAGGCCGGTTATGGCTCTTATGGCCTGTAATCTGTTTAGCGATAAGATTGATGAGGCAGTGATACCGGCAACAGGTATAGAGGTGTTTCATAATTTTACACTGGTGCATGATGACATAATGGATCAGGCACCCCTCAGAAGAAACTTTCCTACCGTTCACAGTAAGTGGAATGTAAATCAGGCAGTTCTTTCAGGAGATGTCATGGCCTTTATTGCTAATGAATGTTTCCTTCAGACTCCGCCACGGGTATTGGCAAAAGTCTTCAGGGTTTTCAATAAGGCGGCTATTGAAGTATGTGTGGGACAACAACTCGACATAGATTATGACTTGCCGCATCTGCAAAAATAGGTGCAATAATCGGCGGAGCTGAAGATAAGGATGCCGACCTTATGTATGAGTTCGGCAGGAACCTTGGTCTGGCATTTCAGATTCAGGATGACCTTCTCGATATTTATGGTGATGTAAAAGTTTTCGGCAAAATGCCGGGTGGGGATATCGTGGCCAATAAAAAGACTCTGCTGCTCGTAAAGGCACTTGAGATAGCTACCGCTGAACAAAGAAAAGAGCTTCATGAGCTATTTGATATTTCAGATTCTGATCCACAAGAAAAGGTAAAAAAAGTAGTTGCAATTTATGATCAGTTGAATATCAAATCCGTTACAGAAAGACTTGCAAACGAGTATATTAATGTTTCTTTTAGCTTGCTTGACAGAATCTCTTCTGACAAGGAGAGAAAAAAAGAGCTGACATTGATAGCCAGCTCTCTTATAGGAAGGGATAAATAGTGTTATAAACCTGCGTTATTTTCGTTTTTCTTCAGCCAGTCAATGTTTATTAATATTCCCACATTAGCCATAAGCTGGTTATATTTATTATTGAAAACATATTTAATTTCTCCAGTGAGATCAAACTGCTCTGTAAGTTTCATATAGCTTCCCACGCCGATGTTTAATCCCAGGGCATTATCAGACTCAGTAAGTGTACCGGAGGACTCAAACACATTCTTTTTCTTGGCTAATAGTATATCCAAACCTGCAATTCCATAGAATTCAAATTTGTCAAGAGAATTGAAAGTATAATGGCCATTAATGTCAAACATCATCGATGAAACTACCGTTTTATCGAACTCTTTTGTTATGTGAGGATAAAAAACTGTAAATGAAGGAGCTATGTGCAAGGGCAGACTAACCTCGTAGATCCCTTTGAAATAAAGTCCCATTAACCCGCTTCTGTTTTCAGGATAATCCATTTGATGAAACTGAAATCCACTTGTCAATGCTAATCCTCCGCCAATTTTTGTGAACTGTCCGTTTACAACCGAAATAGCTGAAACAAGAAGGAGGAATGTGAAAATGTACTTTTTCATATTGTATGTTTTTTGTTTATACCAGTTAATGTTACAATTCAATATTGCAATAAAGATAGAAAATTATGAAATATGTGTCAATAAGAATTTGATTAAGAGGATAAAAAAGCGAACTTTCCGGTAAAACAGAATTTTACATGACTTTCCTCTGCATGAAACACAAAAAATATTAAATTTGTATCTCTTGAAAACTTATTAAATAAAAGATATATGTCACAGAATACGGGGAAAATCAGCCAGATCATCGGACCAGTGGTTGATGTTACTTTTGAAAAGCAGGGTAAAGAAATGCCTGACATTTACGATGCTCTTGAAATAAAAAGAGATGATGGCTCTACTCTTGTTGTTGAATGTCAGCAGCATATCGGAGAGAGAACTGTACGTACAATCGCAATGGACTCAACCGACGGTTTACGCAGAGGAATGGATGTCATTTCCACAGGCCTTCCGATTACAATGCCTATCGGAGAACAGATTAGGGGCCGACTCATGAATGTTACAGGTGAAGCCATTGACGGAATCGGTACTCTTGATAAAACCGGTGGTTACCCCATTCACAGAAAACCTCCGAAATATGATGACCTTTCAACAGATAAAGAAATTTTATATACCGGTATTAAGGTTATTGACCTTATTGAACCTTACTCAAAGGGTGGGAAAATCGGTCTTTTCGGTGGAGCTGGTGTCGGAAAAACAGTTGTTATCCTTGAACTTATTAACAACATAGCCAAAGCATATTCAGGACTCTCAGTTTTTGCTGGAGTAGGCGAACGCACAAGGGAAGGAAATGACCTTCTTCGTGAGATGCTTGAAGCAGGCGTAATTAACTATGGTCCTGCCTTCCTTGAGAATATGAAAAAAGGAGGATGGGATCTTTCAACCGTTGATAAAGATGCACTTAAGGAATCGAAACTGGCACTTGTTTTCGGACAGATGAATGAACCTCCCGGAGCAAGGGCAAGGGTCGCTCTTTCAGGCCTCTCTGTAGCTGAACATTTCAGGGATGGAGACGGAAAAAGCGGTGGAAGGGATATTCTTTTCTTTATGGATAATATCTTCCGTTTCACACAGGCAGGATCTGAAGTATCGGCACTTCTCGGAAGGATGCCTTCAGCGGTTGGATATCAGCCTACGCTGGCAACAGAAATGGGAATGATGCAGGAAAGGATTACCTCAACAAAGCACGGATCAATTACTTCAGTTCAGGCTGTCTATGTGCCTGCTGATGACCTTACTGACCCGGCACCTGCAACAACATTTGCCCACCTCGATGCAACAACAGTGCTCAGCAGGAAAATTTCAGAGCTGGGTATATATCCCGCAGTTGACCCTCTCGATTCAACATCAAGAATTCTTACAGCTGAGATTGTTGGCGAAGCTCATTATAA
>JFJP01039701.1_pt1 | contig 12874 bp, 19 predicted proteins | sample 431651 | NCBI WGS metagenome assembly JFJP01 (sample SAMN02602958, study PRJNA72255) | Microbial mat metagenome, whole genome shotgun sequencing project. | biome: fresh water; feature: sink hole; material: water; isolation source: purple microbial (photo- and chemosynthetic) mats found in... | reverse complement strand
TTACTCGATACAATAGGTCAAGACCAAGGGTACGTCATACAATTTGGTAAGAACCTAAAAGGTGTAAGTAAAACAATAGACAACCGAGGAGATTTAAAAACAACTTATAGTGTTGACATTCTAGAGTTGAAAAACAGCAATACGTACATAGAAAAACAATTACAGTCTTTAGAAGTAATAGAGATTGGTGATTCGGTAAGGGTTATTGATTCTGTAATAGGCTTAGATATTGTTAATCGTATAAAGTCTATCGAATATAATCCTCTATATCGTCTTAATACTGCGGTAGAGATATCCAACACTCTAGACATCATATCAGACACCATTAAACGCATTGACAACGAAAAAGTTAATCAAGAAGGTGTCTATAACGGAATCAAAATAGGACCAATTGACGGGTTTGTTGCCGAACGTTCTGATGGTAAAGCTAAGACGATGATGAGTGCTACTGAGGGTATAAGTATATATTCTAATGTAGGTGCGGGTCTTGCTCGGAATTTCTATGTAGATACAGATGGTAAAATCAAAGCAAAACAAATAGACATCGATGGTTCTGGTACTTTCTCAGGTAGTCTATCCGCAGCGTCAGGTACGTTTACTGGAGAATTACAAGCCGCATCAGGTACGTTTACTGGGGATATATCAGCCGCATCAGGTACGTTTACTGGGGATATAAATACAACTGAAAGTATTGTGATAGGAAATAACCTATATTTAGGAGTCCCCGATACAAAAGGCAATAAAGGATTATATTTCTTCGACTCCGAAACTGGAGTTTATTCGAGCACAGGAATGTTCATGTATGAATATGATTCTGGTAGTTTTGCTATAGCATTATATGGTAGTGGCGACCAAGTTCGTATAGGAAGTGACCAAGTTATATTCCTATCTAATCCCTCAGAGGATACTGGAATATGGGTAAACTGTATCCCAGGTTCTGAGTACATAACGATACTTAACAGGTCTCCATCAGGAGGGAATGGTTCTGGGGAGTTAACAGTAGCCCAATACGGCGAAGGTAATTTAAATATAGAACACCATGGTCTAGGCCCTATTGGAGAAGATGCTGGTGGCGGAGATGTATTTATATCCCAACAAGGTACTGGCGATTTGATAATGGAGCACTCAGGTACTGGAGACTTAATAATACGTCGTGGTATTGGTGGCGGAGATATCATATTAGATAATGGTGAAGCAGGACTTACTAAAGTGTTAAGTGGTATGAAAGTTGTAACCGACTTATCAGTTGGCGACTCCACGATAACCGATACTTATATGCACATTGTTAACGCAATGGAGGATGGCACGCGAGTAACTGAGAAGAATAAAAGCGGCGTCATATATCTTGATGGCGAATACGTAGACCCTAAAACATACATATCAGGTATGCTCCAAGATAACGTCTGGAGAGTATATACACAATATGACTCTCCAAATAATATAGTAGAACAATACGCTAGTGATGGAACTTATGGCGACATATATCTAACCACCACGGGCTCACTCACGACTGGTAAAAACACATGGAACTTCGATGGCACTCTAAAATATGGCAATACAGATATCAACGATAAGTACTGTAAAAATATGGGAGGACAAATTCTAAGGTTTCAGTATGCTGGTGGTTATTTGGAAATATGGAACGGTGCAACGTACATAGGAAGATGCTTAATAGTCCCATAACACAAGAGGAGGCGAAATATGAGCAATAGATATGCTAATTTAGTAGGAACTAATAAGATTAAAGATGAATATACTAAAATTAATACTGGATTCGATCTTGTTCAGAATGAAATTGACGCAGAGATACTTAATAGAACTAATGCGGACCAAGAGATTGTCGACTCAGTAACACAAGCTAACCTATCTAGACAACAATCGGACGACGCTATAACCTCACGTATAAATACCCACGTAAATTCAACAACAGAGAAACACGTACTTAGCGGTATAACCAACGACTCAACCGTCATAGGAGCGTCTGCAAAGGTCGTAGTTGAATCTCTACAAGGTCAGATAAGTTCTATATCCGCAGCTGGTGCGAACGCTCAGATAGGCGTATACGCAGTCTCAACTACTGGTACGAACACTCTAACCTCCACGTTCACAGGACTTACGTACTACGCAGGTATGAAGATGAACTGGTCTGTTACTGCGGATAATACTGGTGCTGTAACACACAACCTAAACTCCCTAGGTGCTAAGAACGTATATAAAGTTGTGTTAAACGTAAAAACAGCCTTATCGCCTAGAGATTTGAGAATAGGTGAAATAGCACAGGCTCAGTACGACGGCACAGACTTTATATTGTTGAATGGTAATAGGAATGAAGAATATTCTGCTACGGTGGTAAGTACGAGTGGGATTAACACATTACCTGCTACTAGTCAAGGTTTGATTGATGAGATGGTAGTTAAAGGTAGGACGGATACTAATATATTGACGGATGCGGTGGCTGGGTGCGAGAGTACTAGTGGGTGGACAGGTACTGGTACATTAGCAACCGATTCGGCGAATAAATTAGAAGGAACTAATTGTTTGAAGCTTACTTTAGACGCAACATCTGAAAGATATCAATATTATAATATCACAACTATGTTAACATCTGGCAAATACTATTTAATTACAGCTTATGTAAAAAAAGGAACATTAACTGGTAGCGGTGTTAGGTTAAGATACAATTCTGATGATACTGCATCTATATATACAAGTTACTCGACATCGGATTCATATATTCGTATAGGATTAGTTATCGCACCTACTGATTTTGATACAGCAACCTATGCGAGCCTTTATTTTTACATGAATGGTAACAATGCAGAATATGGTTTTATAGATGCAATCCAACTACAAGAAATATCCGCCACAGACTACGCACTAGGAGTCACCGCATTACTCGACAAATACACTTGGCATCTTGGGGTTAAGAGTGTAGATAAAATTAGGGTGAAGAGTGTTGGTAAGAATTTGTTTGATGGTAAGAATGCGACTCTTAACTATTATATAAATTATAATACAGGAGCGTTATCAATTTTATCAACAGGAGGGGCATCTACAGATTATATCCGTATCAAACCAAGCACTAATTATATAATTAGTGGACAATTAAGTGGGCATACAGGAGGTGCGAGCGGTTCAGCGTTTTACGATAAAAATAAAAACTTTATATCTGGATTTAACACAGCAGTAGCAACGCAATCTCCTGCAAACGCTGAATATATAAGGTGTACAATTGGGTCAACGACATCCAATTTAAGTGTATTCCAACTTGAGCAATCAGCAACCGCAACAACATACGAAACATACCAACAATCACAATCAGTATGCCCTCTACCACTTAGAGCAGTTCCGAGTGTGCAGGATACTTGGGATAGTATTAGGGGTAAGCATGTTCAGAATGTGAAAGAGTATACTTTGTTGAGTGGTGATATAACTTTGGCTTCAACTACAGCTACTAACGTTGATATCTTTTTTGTTCAAATTCCGACCGATATAAAGACAATGACTATAAATACGGTAGACGGTATAGTTTTGTTACCAAATTCGATGGAAATTGTAGACACAGTGTATGATTCTTTAGCCAATATAAACAAGTATTACTCAGGAGATACTAGACTTAGATATTTAGTAACAAAAGGAACTTCTTTAGCAACCGTTCAATCAGCACTAGCAGGAACAAAAATATACTACCAACTAACAACACCAATCACAACATATCTACAACCATCAGTCCTACAAACATCAGCAAACGGTACAATATACCAAGAACGTTTTGTTGAGGACTATGGATTTTATAACTCAGGACTAGCCTTAACAGACTCTACAAAGTTAATCGCTAATCTCGTAGAAGTAAGAAAATGGAATATTAACGATGGTAGTTATGTAATTATACCTAATTCATCAGTTACATTAACAACAGGAGTTATAACATCAATTACTAGTGCAGTAGCAGGAGAATTTTATAGTTTTGATTATAACTATGATGATGCTTTATCTCTAAATGGCGAACTTAATTACTCATATCCTGTAAACACCATAGCCTCACTAAAACTAAACACTGAGAATATACTAACGCTTGATACAAAAGTAAATAACTTAGCAAAGAGTTATGAAAGACTCTCCCAAGGTTACGAAGACTTACAGTTTCTATTATCCGCAGGAAAAGTACCAGGATCAAATTTCCCAGCTTTCGAAACCTTCACAACTAACACCAATGAATATTCGTTCGCAGTTAATGATTATATTGACCTATCAGCTACAGAGCCTCCTCACGACCATAAATTAGGACAAACAAGTGTCGACTTTCATTTACACACTACAGCCAAAGCAGCTAATGCTACTGGAGCTAATAGGTATGCTAAGTTCACGATATATATTGGATATGTCGCTATAGATGGCGTTTGGACTGAAACAAATATTACTGCTGAGTTAACAATACCTACTGGTACTTTAGCGTTGACTAACATGTTCTTATTACTTCCAGGTTTCAATCTAAGTAATGTAGGTATTGGTGGTCAAATTAAAGTTAGAGTTAAAAGAATTGCTGCAACTGGTGGTACAGAGTATGCAAGTTCTATATTTGCAACTCAACTAGGTCTACATTACATATCTGATAGTCTTGGAAGCCTAACACCAACAATTAAATAAGAGGAGGTTTAGTATGGCACACCAATGTACACAAGAAACCAGGATATGTAATCTTGAGAACACTAATCGAGATATGTCAAGAGAGCTTCAAGCTTTAATTAAAAAATTAGATTTACTAATTGAGATTTTAATTAAGGTCGGGTATCTTATAGGTAGTTGTCTACTCACAGCATTAACTTATTTAGTAGTCTATTGGGTTAAGGGGGGTTAACTATGCAAGAAAAATTACAAAGTCCTATATTAAGACTAGGATTATCTGCGTTTTTACTATACCTTGTTAAAAAGTATCTAAACTATGATTTAGGGGAATCTTTTGCGTACGAACTAGTTGACGTGGTTATCGGTATAATTATTATCATTGCTATGTATAACAACCCTAATGACCGTAACAAACTATAGAGGAGGTATGTATGGCTCTAAAATATAATAAACCATTAGTACCATTAGATTTAAACAAAGTATTCTTCCTTATAATCCATCACGTTGATGCTAAATTTGCTTCTCCTGAAGCTATAGAAGGATGGCATAATGCTAAAGGTTGGAATGGTGCTGGATACAACGAATACATACGTAAGAATGGCGAAGTAGTAATAATGCGTGGAGATAATATAGGAGCCCAATGCCATGGCATGAACTCTAAATCGTACGGCATAGCTTTAGAGGGAGACTACAACAGCGAAACTATGATGCCTGACGTCCAAATGAAGAAGTTAGTTGAGAGGTTACAATACCACAAAACTAGGATGCCTAACAAAGTAGAAATAGTTAAACACAGTAAGTTTGTAGCTACGTCCTGTCCAGGTCAGTACTTCCCGTTTCAAATGATGTTAGGACTTGTAGAGTTTAATATAGATTCCGCTATCCTAAAATTAACACAAGCTGGAATTATCACGAGCCCTGAGTATTGGACTGCTACTGCTGTCCCAGGCAAAACCTGTTTCGGAGAGTATGTTGGTAAACTAATAGTGCGTTTTGCAAATAAAATATAAGGAGGCACAATGATTAAATTAATAACAATACAAACTACTAACAAATTGAATTCGGTAATAGCGGTAGACGAAGAAGGTAATGGTAACGCTCATCACGAATACCTAATACAATACGATCAATATCCTGTAGGGGAGCCTATTGAGACGATACCCCTAGTTGGTATAACTTTTCAGAATGGCGTAAGATCATATCATAGATCTACTCATGGGGTTACGAACGAAGACTTGTTAGAGATATGTAGACATAGACTTCAATGTTTTCAAACATCCGAGTATAAATGTAGGGAAAATATGATGGCGTTGTTTCATATAGAAGAAGCTTTGATGTGGTTAAACCATAGAGTAACTGATAGAGCTGCTAGAAATGTTCTTGGCGTCAATAGCAAATAAAATATAAAATACAAGGAGGCAACACATGGCTAATTTAACAGCACAAGAAATAAACGATCTTAACCGTATGAATCAAACAACAACTAACGCAGGTTTAGGTACTAGGCTTAATGCTATAGACTTAGCGGTTCAAGCGGTAGTAGCGACTGGAACCCCAGTTAACGCTGTAGCAGCAACAAAGACTTTAACTATAGCAGGAGTTGTATTGGATGGAGAGACTTTCACAATAAACAACCCAGCTGTTGTAGGAACTGATAAGTACGAGTTTCTTGCTGATGTAGCTCAGACTAAAACCGAGGCTACTAATATTGCGGTGGATATTACTGCAAGCGTTACCAATGCAGTAGTAACATTAACCATCGACACTCAACCACTAGCTACAGATACCATGACTATTGGAAACAAAGTTTACACATTCGTAGCTATTGCTGCTGATACTGAAGACGGTAAGATATCTGTTGGAGCTGACTTAGCCGAAGCTCAAGTTAATATCGTAGCTGCTATTAATGGTTCTTCAGGATTCAACACTCCTCATCCATTAGTTAGTGCGGCAGCTTTCGTAGGTAACGATGTGGTTATCACAGCATTAGTAGGAGGAACTCTTGGTAACGCTATAGACTCAACACAAACTCTTACGGCCGTAACTAATATTTTCTCAGCAGCAACTTTAACAACTGGGGCTAACTGTAGTGCAGCAGATGCTATTACAGCTTTAGTTGCAGCAATCACCGCTTCTGATACCCAAGGAGTTGGAGCTGTAGACGGAGCTGGAGACACTATCGTATTTACTGCTGACGCTGGTGGTGTTGCAGGTAACACAATATCTTTATCTGAGACTTTGACGAACGGTTCATTAGCTGGTGGAGCAACCGTATTAGCTGGTGGAGTTAACGGTACTATTGGAGTATTCGGAGAAGCTTTCATGGATGCTACTTATATTTACTATGTTACTGCTGATAATACTGTTTCTGGTCTTAATTGGAGAAGAATTGCACTTGGAGCAGCATTTTAGTTAACATTTAGAAAAAATGACCTCGTACGATTCGATTTAAGCGACTCTAGAATATACGGTAATATAATATGTATACTTTAGGGGTAAAATGGCTTAAATCGAACGTGAGAGGGGTCACAAGCGATTTGGGCTAAAATGAGGCTATTTTCAAGCTATTTATCGCGATAATAACATATCTTATAATGAAAAGTATAAAAACTTGAAAGGAGAGATAGAAATGTTTAAAAAAATCACCAAGAAGGATAAACGTACTGCTCTTGAAAAGGAAATTGAAACAGTCATTAAGACGCTTAGCAAACTAAAACCGAGCGACGATATGTACACGACGGCAACGGACAATCTTGAAAAGCTATACAATATGAAATCGAAAGATTCCAGAAAAGTATCGCCAGACACGATGGCAGTTGTAGTTGGAAGTATTGTTGGAACGGTATTAGTTCTATACTTCGAGAAGACTGGAGCAATAACTACAAAGGCAGTATCGTGGATACTTCGAGGTCGTGTTTAAAACACGGCTTCTCTTTTTTCCTCGCGTAATAAACATAGGGTAGTATGGAAGATAAAATTTAAGGAGGAATTATTATGAATAAAGATGAAATAATGGGCTTAGTGCTTATTGGTGGATTCTTCACATGTATCGGGTCTATGGTTGGAGGATTTGTTGTACACAAGATCGACAAAAAATACGATTCAAAAGGTAGCGAAATTTGGAGGAGTTCGACAATATTGTTTAAGGAATTATTAATAGACAGTTATGCGAAGAATGACGAACTTAAAAAAAAGATAAAATCTATGGAGGAGGCTTAGCCTCTTTTTTCCTCGCGATTTTTACAACTGCTATAATAGAAGATAAAAGGAGGAATTTATTATGGAAACAATAATTATGAGTTTGATGGGAATGGGCGTAGCAGTTGTCGTACTAATCATTGGGATAGTCATAGGAGTAATAGCATTAGCTATAGCACTAGCAGCGACCAATGTAGGACGAAAGACTATATGCAGTATTGTAGCAAACAGAATTATGAAAATTCTATGGACAAGGAAACCTGGAAGACTTAAAAGGAGAGCTTAGGCTCTTTCTTTTTCCTCGCGTAATAAACACTTCCTATAATAGAGAGGTTATAAGATAGGAGGTGACGTATGATTGTAGGAATTATTATGATACTCATTGGTGGGGCATTAGTTTATATGGATGTTACGAAGCCAAAAGAATAACTTTACTAGTTAGAGCTTAGGCTCTTTCTTTCCTCGCGAAAAAAACAACTGTTATAATAGAAGATAAACTTTAAGGAGGAATTTAATATGGAATTATGGAGCGTAGCAACAGCAGCAATGATTATAGCAATAGCATTTGCAATAGGAACGGTTGGGTGTATTGGCTTTTATTGGTATTGGATAAGATTAATGTTTAAAGATAAAGACTAGAGCTTAGGCTCTTTCTTTTCTTCTCGCGATAAAAACATATGCTAGTATGAAAGGGGATGTGAATATGAAAAAACATTATTCGATACCACACCTTATTCTTGACATGATATTAATAGCATGCACAGGAGGAATATGGTTGGTTTGGTTAATAGTAAAATATTTAAGGAACGGATAGTTAGAGCTTAGGCTCTTTCTTTTCTCGCGAGTTTTACAACTGCTATAATAGAAGGAAATTTAAAGGAGGAATTGTTATGAAAATGGGTACTGAAGAATTGAAAGATGCATTAAACAAGTTAGAAACGGGTGGGGGACTATACAGGAGATTAGCGATAAAGTTATTATTATCGAAAAACGAGGTATATACGACAGACCCAGAACTAAAGGGTTTAACTCAAAAAGACATTATGAAGATTGGAATCATTTTAAATGCAATAGCTATTGAATTAGAAATAGAAGACTAGAGCTTAGGCTCTTTCTTTTCTCATGAAAGGAGAAACTAGTATGAGATGTAATTGTGGTTGTTACGATATGGATACGGTTAATGTTATAGACGACGTGTATACTTTGAAATGTTTTGTGTGTAAACGCCAATATACTCAAAGTGTCGATGAGGTTTATTCGTACGAAAAAGACCCTATAACTAATAGGATACATCGTCTGCGTTATCTTGTGATGTTTCATTCGTACATATACTATCATTTAGGAGAGAATTTAGTGAGTGATACTAAATGGACAGAATGGGCATTAGAACTTAACGAGTTACAAATTAACAACAAAGAACTAGCAAAAACCGTAAGGTGGGATTCCATATTTGAAGACTTCGATCCTTGTACTGGTTTTAATTTAGAGGTACCAGAAAAAATAAGACAAAACGCTAATTCTTTCGCGAGCAATAAAAATGCAAATATTACTTACAATACCGAAAATAACACATTCGTAAACAAAGAAGGAACTGTGATATACGACATATTTAAGTATGTTACGCCAAGTGATTTGCTACTATTTAAAAAGAACAAGAAGAGTGTCATAATAAAAAGTAAAGCGATGGGTAATGTACGACTAGTGTATCTCATGAAAGGAGATTGTAATGTTAAGACAACAGAAAAGACAACTAGCAAGACAAGAAGCAAAAGAGGAAAATCAGATTAAATCACGTACTTATACATACGACGAGTGCGTGAGAATAGCTCATACCTTAATCAAAGACGTAGAGGCACAATACAGTATTAAATACGCATTATGTTTAGCAGCGGCACTAAACGCTGAACCAACAAGTTTTGGGAGGAAGAGAGTTTGCCGTACTATGAAGTTATTCTTCGACCAAGTTGACGCTATAGATTCGGGGTTACTCACACTTGACGAAGTAAAAGAGGTAGCTAAGAAAGTTGGGGTTATTGCTGGGGAAGAAGATAACGCATACACTGTAACTATAGATGAGCGTTCTAAGAAGGATAAACATTTACTAATGAAAGAAATTATAATTGGAGGAGATAACCATGGGAGGACAGTTACGTGATAGTGGAGAAAGAAGAGTATTTGAAACAGGAGCTGTAAGAGATGTTGTAGAAGGAAAAGGACGTTGCGATTTATTACCAGCATCCTCGTTACTTAGGCTGGCTAAACATTACGAAAATGGAGCTAAGAAATACGAAGACCGTAACTGGGAAGTTGGTATACCTATAAGTGTGATGATGGATAGCGGGTTAAGACACTTACTCAAGTATATGGACGGGCAGACGGACGAAGACCATCTCTGTGCAGCAGCTTGGAATATCCTAGGAGCCATGTGGATGGAAGATAAGAAACCTTTAATGCAAGATTTACCAGCTAGGAAAGTTAAAAAAGAAGTTATACCACAACACGTTGATGTCGTGCAATCTAAGATATGGTAGCTCGCGAAAAAAACAACTGTTATAATAGAAGAATAATTAAAGGAGGAATTTATTATGGACGACGATTTAAAGAAACAGGCATTAAAGTTGATAAACGAAATTGAGGTAGCGGAGAAAGACGTTGCAGACAAGATTAGATGGCAACTTGATCCTAATGACTTAATTAGAACAATTGAACGTAAACAAGAATTACTTAAAATTATATTTAGAGACTAGAGCTTAGGCTCTTTCTTTCCTCGCGAAAAAAACACATGATAGTATGAGAGGGATAAGTTTAGCTCGATATTCGATACAAAGAATGGAGAGCAACTACTTGACAGATACTTTGGCCAGTTGAAAGCCTGTAGGATTATACCTTTTAATTTTTCTCTAGAAAGGAGATGTATAAAATGAATTTTACAAAATTAATTCAACAATTTACTACTAAACTAACAAGTACGTCACCAGCTGTGTTAACGGGTATCGCCGTTGCAGGTTTGGTTGCTACTGTAGTGTTAGCAGTAAAAGCTACACCTAAAGCGTTATTACTTATTGAGGAGAAGGAACTTGAGAAAGAAGCTTACCTTACTCCAAAAGAAATGGTAGTAACCGCTTGGAAAGAATACGTACCAGCAGTTGTCATGGGAGGTGTAACAATCGCCTGTGTAATTGGAGCTAACACAATCCACGCTAGACGTACGGCTGCTCTTGCAGGATTATATTCTCTTACTGAGAAGACCCTTAAAGAGTATCGTAGTAAAGTAGTAGAGATAGCTGGCCCTAAGCAAATGAGGATTATACAGGACGACATAGCTAAAGATAAGATAATAGCGAATCCTGTGAACCTCGAAAACGTACTTATTACAGGGCATGGTACGACGTTGTGTTATGATGCTATGAGCGGGCGTTATTTCAGAAGCGACAGAGAGAGTATAAACCGAGCACTTAACAAGCTTGCAAGAGATATGTTGAGCGAGACTACTATAAGTCTTAACCAAGTATATAGCGAACTTGATATCCCACAAACTAAACTTGGAGAGATTGCTGGTTGGCATATTGACGATGGCCAATTAGAGCCGCACTTCAGCTCGCACTTAACAGTAAACGGAGACCCATGCTTGGTCATGGACTTTGTAGAAGAACCGCGTTATAACTTAAATTGGATGTGAATAGGGGGAAATAAGGATGAATATTAAAAAGTTTTGGGAAAATAATAAAGAAGAAATAATGACCGTTGGAATATGTATGGGTATTGGTCTTGTTACGATTATTGCTTGGCAATCTAAAGAAATACGTAGAATAAATCGAATATGGGCTAAGAACGATATTGCTTACGCTAAATTAATGGGTGAGAATGAGTTCCTTGGAAGACTAATACAAAAATTACTATAAGCTCGCGAAAAAAACAACTGTTATAATAGAAGATAAAACTAAAAATCGAAAGGTGGAAATTATTATGAAAATTATGGGATTTATTAAAGCGAATCAAGAGGCAATTAAAAAAGGACTTATTTATGTAGGAGTAGCAGTAGCGGGGGCAGTAGCTTACGCATTTGCGACTGGGAATGAAGAGGAAGTTTTGGAGTTAGAAGAATGTAAAGCTGAAGAAGAAATCGAAATGGTTGAAGCAGAAACAATTGAACCAACTGAAGAAGAAACAGTAGTTTAGATCTACAAGGGATTATGGAAACATAGTCCTTTTGTTTTCTCCTTAGTCGCACAATAAACACCTGTTATAATAGAAGAAAATTTAAGGAGGAATTGTTATGAAATGGAAATTAGCAACGGTTAAAGGAATCGTACGAGGAGTAGTTGGGGTATCCGTATCTTATGTGATTAGTAACGCGATAAAGAAACTAGAAGATGATAATATGTCTACAATGCAAAAAGCATTTGGGGCAATTGGAGGTCTAGCTATTGCGTGGTATGTAACAGATAAGGTAGGTGAATACTCAGAGACTGTGGTGGACGAGGTTGTCGAAGCAATTGGTTTACAAGAACCGACTGAATTAATTGAAGAGAAGGAAGCTTAGGCTTCTTTTTTACTCTTGGGAGGAGATAGGATGGACGATAAGAAAGTAATGAAAGTGGACATGGGTCCTCAAGGTACACGTACGATTAAGATGGATTACCCGTCGAACTCTATAGTATCACGCACTACACCAGAGGCCGCGTGTAAAAAAGTAACTAAAGTAACAACAGGTAAAGTCTTCAAACAGAAAAAATCCGCAAGTGGAAATTTCCTAAAATCATTTATAAGTGATGATATAGGAGGTATTGGTACTTATATATTGCATGATGTGCTGATTCCTACAATTAAGACGATGCTTACGGATGTAGTTCAAGGAGGCTTAGAACGATTATTATTTGGGGAATCTAGACCTCAATCAAACCATAGACGTACTACACCACATGTTAGTTATAATCGGTCTTCTGTTAACAATGGTAGAGTCGTACGTTCTACTTCTGGTAGTTCTAGAGTAGAAAGACATAAACAATCAAGCTACGACGACCTTATATTGACAACACGTAAAGAGGCT
>JFJP01027415.1_pt1 | contig 12874 bp, 9 predicted proteins | sample 431651 | NCBI WGS metagenome assembly JFJP01 (sample SAMN02602958, study PRJNA72255) | Microbial mat metagenome, whole genome shotgun sequencing project. | biome: fresh water; feature: sink hole; material: water; isolation source: purple microbial (photo- and chemosynthetic) mats found in... | reverse complement strand
ATTTCAAGAGAATGATATCTGTACTCTTCAAAGAAAATAAAAAAAAAAAAAAGGGGTTAACGTTTTTAAATTTAAAACAAGAAAAAATATTAAACTTTATTTTTTTTATTTTTGTCTGAAAGGTGACTGACCTCAATTTAGAATAATTTCTAATCGGGTTAATAAACCACATTATTGATTTTTCACATGAACTTATGATAAAATTCACAAATTTTGCTGATTTGGATTTAGCAATTTTTGCTTTTACGTGAGTTTATCCATTAATCTATTTCTTAAAAAAAAAACTTTCTAAAATTTTCAGGGAATTGTAATCTTTGGTAAACACATAAGTTTTTCGAAAGAATTTTTCATCATAGAAATTTTTCCATCAATATACAAGAAAAAACTCACACTATCCTGCAAAATGCAAAATTTAATGGAATATCTTAAAAAAAAATAATTTATAAATTATAAAAAATCCTGTATATTTCAAAATATATGACAAAAATTTTAAAATCATTAAATATCCAATATTTTTCAGTTTAAAATTTTCAATAATTATTTGATTTTGTTAGAACATACAAAAAAAAAAAATGAATTTCCCATTTAAAAAATAAAAAAATATTCTTAATATCTCAAAGGTGTGACACTTTTCTTTTTCTTCAATGTCATCTCATCTTTATTGAACTTAATGGCAAAATTTCCTGTTTCATCATTGATATTTTCTCCTAACATTTCCCATCTATTCGCTCCATACCCAAGATTATTTTCACTTGGGTAAACAACCTTCGGAATAACTTCTAAATTTTTCTTGACAATAAGCACAGCAGCAGCATTACCCCCTTTTCCACAATAATCCATAGCTGAAAAAACTGTGACCAAAGAATTATTTGAGAATCTTTCAAAGCCATCCTTGCAGCATTCATGGCTTCTTATGATGTAATTCAAATTATTTTCAGAAATAAAGCTGCGAAGTCTCTCAACCCCAAACTTTTTTATATTATTATACAAGAAATTTCTATCAGGGTTAGGTTTGTTATTATTTTCTGATTCGTTTTCAACAGGATCTGAATAAAGTAAATCCACCACTATTTGATCTTTTGCGTTATTGACATTAGGACTAATAATGATAGGTTTTTCAAGGTTTTCAATCTCTGTAATGCTCTTTAAGGTTGTTCCTATTCCTCCATGCACACATAAGATTTTATCCTCTACCATAGCTGCTAAAGGCATTAAATCAAATATCCTATTTAATCTAAAGAAAACAGAATCCTTATCATCAATATCCTCATTGAATTTCTTTGCACATTCTTCTCCTAAACCAAACATCCTATTAATTGAACGATCTTCATGATGACCTCTTAACAAGTAGATCCCATCAGGAAATTTTAGCTTTAAAGAGAACAGAAGACAAATAACTTCAACTGAATATCGCCCCAGATCCACATAATCACCAAGGAATAAATAAGTAAATCCTTCGATATCCCCTTGCAAATGTCTGTCACAAGGCACTCCGAAATGTTCAAAAAGCTTCATCAAATCACCTAATTGTCCATTGATATTACCATAAACCTTCAAAGGGGCTTTTAAACTGATGACTAAAGGTTCTATCTCTAATATTTTTTCAATTTCATCACATAATTTAATGACGAGATCCTTCTTCAAATTGAATTTTATATCGTAAGAAAATTCTCCAGGTATCAATAATTGACTTATAAACATATTATAAAGTCTTTCAATATAGACGGGTGTCGGGGCATATGATTGATCTTTGAAACCGATTCCTAATTTCCTTGATTCCTCCTGCAATTTATCTATTGATAATCTCCTCAAAAGATTATTATCCTCATCATCAGGTCCATAAGACGTAGCGACTATTGCTTGTGAGGCTAAACGTATATTCTTTAAAGGTGTCATTGATTTTTTATGGCTTGATGACGTCTTCAAAAATGTAGTATTTTGAGCATTATTCGAGATTCTTTTCATCATAGATTGCTGCAGGATGTTATTGGAAAAAGAGCTTTTCATCATTTCTTGTTCTTGCAAACTTGAAGAAGGCTCCATTACCTCATTAATATTTGCAATCTTTAGGACAGCAGGGATTTGTTGGAATAATTTCACCAAATTGATCCTGATTAATTCATCAGTAGGGACATTCGGGCTCTTTTGATCAAACCCTCCAAACAAAAACAACCATTGATCCGTCATCCAACTTGCGTGTCTAAACCTTTGAAAATTGCCAAATTTGAACCAATCTGATGTTTGGGTATCATACACTTCTAAAGGAATTAGGTCATTCGTGTTATTGGTTCTTCCTCCTATCACCACTAGCAAACTATTCAGAAAAAGAGTGGAATGCTGATATCGAGCCAAAGGTTTCACTCCTACACTCTTATAAGGTGCTCTGACCCAATCCCAACGACCATCTCTATGCCTTCTAAAACCCCATGTATCAGCTAAAGCACTACCATCATTAGTTCTTCCACCGAATATCACCATCATGCCAGCAGCAGACCCTACAGAACAGACTGCAGCAGAATGATATACTCTTACTGGAGGACTTTCACTTTTTGTATCAACTTTATTCCAAATTAGTGGACTTTTCTCTAAATTCAATGCCCAAACATCATTTACAGGCTCATTTCCTGTATTTCCACCGAAAATCAGCAAAAAAGGCTTGTAATAAACTAAAGAATGGCCATATCTTCTGCCTGGTGTCACTCCGATTACTGGAAGAGAAGTCCATATTGCTTTTTCTTCACCGTTTCTCAGATCGAGCAAAATCAAATCATCTGAAGAAAGACCACCACCTCCTGTAGCTCCTCCATAAATATAAACTTGTCCAGGATCAACATAAGCTGATGCATGTGCTGCTCTTTGAGAAGGACTTGTTCCTGATGGATCTAATTTTCTCCATTTTTTTAATGAAATTTCATAGAGGTAAACATCTGAGTTGATGGAATATTTTCCGGTGTTACCCGTAGCCCCACCAAATAGAAGTACTTTGGTTTTGGTTATTTGGGAAAGAGTGTGACCAAAACGAGGAAATGGGTTATCGCCATTGTATTTTACAGTTTCCATTGGGTAGTTGGACTTTTAAAATTAATTAAAAAATATGTTTATATGGAGGGGGGTTCTGAGTTTTTAAATATTTTAAGAAAAATTATTAAAGTTAGATTTCACTCACAGTCGTTAATATCAAAATATTTGATATTTCAATAAAAACAAAGTTTGTGATTTTGGTTAAATAAGAAAAAAAAAAATTTATTAAAAAAATTATTATATTTTTAAAAAGCAAGACAAAATACCACAAAAATAAAACTTTTCTTGAATTTCTTCAAAAACTATAAACAAAATGTTTATTTTCAAAAATTTATCATTATCAGACAAAAATCAAAGCCTATTTTTCGAGAAAGATTCTCGTCCAGATATTCTCGAATGCGAGCTTTGCAAGAAATCATTTCAACAACTTTTTACCCTTAAACACAAATGCAAACGTTGTCAACGTTATATCTGTTATTCATGCGGCAAGCAGAAATCTCTAGTATACCATCGTAAAAACATACCAATTTTTTAACAAACTCCCGAAATTTTCCAAAAAAAATAGATAATAGGCATTGATAAACAAAAGAATCTCCCTCATAGAACTTGTGACTCCTGCATATCCGAATTAAAACGTCAGGACTCTTTTATAAAGGAGAATAATTTAAAATGGAGCCAATCATCGAAAATCAGTGGCTATTGGTTGACTTTTCTTCAGAAACCGTCAGAGAAACTCACATATTTCCATTATCTCGATCTTTTTAAGAAGAATCCTGAGAAATATGATGGAGATTATCAAGTGATTTTACGAGATATTGATGAAGGCCGTACGGATATAAATGTTTGGAATTATTCTATGCGGAGTTTTCTTCATAAACTGCAAACACAAAATAAAATTTCTTTAATTGAAGCTCGAGAGAATATGAAACATGTATTGGAAGCTCTAATGGTGAAATACCCACAAATAGGTTATTGTCAAGGGATGAATTATATTATAGCTTTTATTTTATCTTTTGCTAATGAAGAACAAACATTTGAACTATTCAGTGATCTTATTGATAGAGTGCTTCCTTCTCATTTTTTTCAAAAGAGTGAAAAAGGAACTGGTCTTTTAGGAGTTTTAGCTGAAGCTCATGTGTTAAAAAGACTTTTAACAGACGCTCAATTATTTAAAACTGCTCAAGAATTAGAAAAAGCTCAGGATTTTCTGGATTTGAAAGCCCCACAATGGCTTCTTTCGCTTCTTGTGAATATATTGGATTTGGAAGGAACTTATCACATTTTCAACATGTTGTTTGAATGGGGTATTTTTTCACAAGTGGAAAAAGCCATTCTTTTGATAGTTCAAAAGAAATTAGATGAATTTTTAGGATTTAATAATGATAGTTCCAGAATTACTGATTCTATTACAAGAGATATTAATTTAACAGTGTTTCAACAAATTAGTGAAATTCCTGTTGATGAACAAATGAGGAATCATTCCTATTTAGAATATATGAAGGGATTCGCTGAAAAATGGAACAAAACAGATAAAGTTACTTATTGGCAATTGGAGAAAATCACCTATTTCTCAAAGGAAGAGATAAAATTGCTGCAAAAGGAATTCTTGTTTTTGATAGATAGTCGAAAGAAACATCAGAGCAAAAAGGATAAATTTTTTTTTATTGATAAAGAAATATTATCACAGGAAGAAAATGAAAAAAAAATTGAGAGAAATATAGAAAATGAAGCGAAACAAGGTAATATAATGGAAATTAAAGAGAAAAAAATGGAAACCATTGAGAAAAAAAATCGGAATGAAACAAAAAGTGAGAAAAAACGGAGATCCAAGATTAAGGGCATCACAAAAAGCGATTTTGGGGTAATCATGGCATTAATGAATAAGAATGAAAACCAAGAATCTGAGTTGAAAGGACAAGATCTTGATCGAATTTTTGAAGTTTTCGATGAGGATAAATCAGGAACATTGGATTTTCGAGAGTTTTTGTGTTGCATGTCACTTTTAATGAGAGGAACTCTCAATGAAAAATTAGAAATGTGTTTCAATGTGTTTGATAAAGACAATAAGGGGTTTTTAAAGAATGAAGAAGCTGTTAAAATGATTGAATCCTTAATAAATTCACTCACTTTTACGTTTGATGGAGAAAAGGAATTTTCAAAAGAAGAATTAAAGGGATTCAAGGAAAAATTGAGAGAAATGATAAAAGGAAAGGAAAATGTTGTTTTGTTGGGCTTTAATTGTGCAGAAATGAATGCTTTGGTGAAAGAATTAGGTGAAAAAACAGGAATTAAAAATAAAATAAAACTTTAGTTCGCTTTTTTTTTTTGCATTACAAAATAAATTATAAATAATTTATTTGTGAAAAAATATTTAAATGAGTAAATGTGTTTTTTATAAATAAAATAATGCGTTTATTAAAATATAAAAAAAAATATGTTTTTAATTTAAATTCAATTTAATTTTATTTTTAAATATTTTTTTATTTGTTATTGAAAATCATTCAATTATTTTAAAATAATTTCCAAATTTGAGATAAATCTTTTGTCATTAATGTTTAACGATTCCATTTCTTTCAAGAATCCTGCCAAGAACCTTTCAGGGTTCAATGCTTGTTCTTTCTCTTGAATCAAATGTAAATAAATTCCCAAATTTCCTCCCATTTTAAAACATCCATCCAAAAGTTTTTCATCACCATCTCCAAAAAGAATCAAAGCCAAAGATCTTCAAATAAATCAAAAATAAACATATAATAAAATAAAGATAGAAAAAAATATTGAACAATCTCTACTGAAATCCATAAGCCAATTGAATACCAGTTTCGTAAAAAGCGATATCAAGTTTTTCATTTGCATCCAATGAAGGCTTTTGTTTTAAAAAAACTACTTTTGCTGCTTCTTCTTCTATTATTGACAGATTGTTAGGAATTTCCACTCGACCAATTAGTGCACTCATACGAGACCTTCATTAATTATTTTGAAATTTTATAATATAAAAATTAAAAACGCTTTTGTGTGGAAAAAGTCAGAAGCCAACAAAAGTTTTTGGTCTGTCATTTTTCTCATAAAAATTCTTTGTATAATGCTTGATTTCTTTAATTTTTCATCTTTTTTTACCATTATAAAATGAGAATGATAATTCAAAAAATAAATTTACCATCGATGAGACTATTGAGATAAAGCGCTAAATTTATGGTTTCTAAACAATAACACAATTGAAATACTTTATATTTGAGTGATTTTTCCTCTAAATTATCTTTTAAATTGCCTTTCAAGAATTCTGTTCCTTGAAAACTATACATTAAAACCAATAACATTTCAGAAAACAATAATTTTTTCGGATAAGGAAAATAGGCAAATAGTGTTCTCAATTGTTTTGTGATATCAGGAATCTAAATAAAAGGATTAATCTCGAAAAAATTCATGTGTTTTTTAATATACTGAGCCTTTTATCATATTAGTGATTGTTTGTAAGTCTCCATCTATTTCTGTAAGTCTGTGTCCTCTTAAGACTTTCATTAAAGATTTATCATTAAGTGCTGATGATCCTTTAAATAAATCCTTTTGTTTTAGTGGAGGTGAGAGATTAAGGGTGTTAGCTGCCCATAATTCTTTAAAGTCTATAACATCGGTGAGGCTTCTGCGAAGGTCCAAAATGGGTTTTTGATAATAAGAGAAATTTTTGGAAGACAGATTGACACATCCCAGGAAATTATTGAGAATTTTTTTTTGAAATTTAATCATTTTTATTTTTTTTAAATAATATTTGTCCAAATTTTTTCACCAAAAATAAAAATTTATTCATTTAAAACTAAATCTTTTGGAAAAAAAGTGATGAAAACAAAATAAAATTCATTCTAGTTTAAAAAAAAACTGAAAAAATTAGTTTCCAAAAATTTCTTCAAGCAAAAAACACTTAAATAATTTAGCCAAATAAAATATAAAAAACCCCCATTAAAAATTAATTAAAACTTCATAATTTTTTTTTTATTCAATTTTATCTTTCATAAAAAAGTGCATTCAAATCTATTTTAAAAAATAGAAAAAAATTTTTAATCTTTTAGATCAAAAAATCACAGAGATCCCTTAGACATTCCTCTACCTTTTCATTCTCATTATCATTCACACTCAATTTAAAACATTTGAGGAATCCACTGACTTGATCTCTTATAATGTTGATATAATTTTTCTTCTGAGACATAAACAAAGTTCCTATTGCAACAAATCCTTTTAAAATTTGGCTATTATTTTGGCCTGATCTCTTTAAAAACTCTAGCAAAATCTCACCAAATCTTTTCACTTCTCCTTCAGAAATCTCGAAATTATAAGCCAAGGCTATGGCATAATTTAACAAAACATTTGAATAAATGTTCATTATATTAGGTTTTGTATGATATTTGGGTAAAACTACGATCAAAGAATCGAAAACTATTGAGCAATTCTTCAACATGGAGTTTTGATTAGACACTTGAATGAACATATTCACAAGAATCTTCAAACACAAACCAATTAAAGGCTCATTAACTCCAGCTTTTCCTTGTAAAACACCACAAACATCTATTAAAATTTCTATTCCAGCCCCCAATCCAGAAAATAAGACTTCTGATTGAGTATGAAGTAAATAAACACGAAGTAAATCATAGATAGATACTTTATATTCCCAAGGCCAATTTAATAATTTATTTCTAAAGAAATCTAATTCAAAATCTGTCAATTGTGAGCTATAATACATCTTCATATTGTTTAAAATCTCTAAAATATTAATAAAATATTTCGCCTCTTTTTCAGTCATAGCCCGATGTGGTTGCTGCACTTTCAAAAGCTCGTTATTTTCCATCGTCTTTTTCAATAACCCTTGCAAATTCATCCCTTCAAACCTCAAATATTCACTTGTTGGGAAATATTTATAGCTTTCTTTCACAACCTTCTTCTCCACAACACTCTTTCCTTTATTCTCTTTATGAATCCCCCTCGTATTGCTTCTAATAAAACTTGTTATTTGTTGCAAATGTCCTTTACCCAAACCCTCTCTTGCTAGAAATTTTTCTGCAGAAACCAAAGGATTATCCCCTTCATTGTAGGGCAGTTTCGACGCCACTTGCCCCTCAATGTCCACATCAAATACATAATCATATTCTCCAGCTTCAAAATATCTATCCCCATCATAAAATTTTGTTTGATTTCCACCACTTATAACATCTCCAATTTTTTCCCAAACTCTTTCCATTGCTTTCCAAACAAAAGCTTCAGCAAGTGGTCCATTTTTAAATAATCGAATCTCCCCATCAGTTTTTCCAATTATACTTCCTTGAGCCGTTATTGATGGCAGCTTTTCTAATTCACCTTGTGACATCCCTGGGTTTATTTGAGTCTTTGCAGCATCACAACTCGCTGTAAACTCTTTGAGTTCATCATCAAGAGCTACACGTGATGGATCTTTTGTAAATATTCTTATAGCTCCATCAGCACAAGCAGTTATTATATCTTCGTTAGAAGGATCTACTGCCACATTCCAGACTGTATTGGGATGTTCAATCGTTTGAAGGCATTCATTCGCTATTGACCATATTTTTACAGTTCTATCATCAGAACCTGAGACAAATTTGTCAAAGGATAGGCATTTGATGGAGAAGACATAAGAGTTATGACCCAAGAATTGGTGCAATAATTCACCTTCAAGAGTCCAAAGCTTGAAACTCTCATCATTCGAGCAAGAGAGAAATCCTACAATTGATTCAACTTTCGTCAATTCTCTAATAATATCAGTATGTGCTTTTTCAAGAGTTCTTATTTTTTTACCTGTTTCCATACTCCAAAAATGAATTTTTCCATCCTGAGACCCAGTTATTATCATCATTTTATAAGCCAAAACTGCAACTGCATAAGAATGTCCTTCCAATGTAAAAAGTAAACTGCCTTTTTCTATATCCCAAACTTTAGCTGTAGTATCCCAGCTACCAGACACCAAAATTGGTCGATTAGGAGCTATATATTCCAAAGATAAAGAATTAATTGCTGCTGTATGGCCTTCTAAAATACCGTGTGGATTTGCATCGATATCCAATAAATATATCTTATTGTCTTTGGAACCAATTATATAGCCTTGAAGATCAGGTCTGATTAAAACTGAATAGATGTAATCATCAAAAAGGGTGATTGGAAGGAGAAACTCAAATTTTGATGAGGGAGATGATTTTTTAAAGAGTTGGCAGGTTTGATCAATGGAACCAGAAAGCATATATGGACCGAAAATGTCAACTGAACGAACTGCTTTGTGATGGTGAAAAAACGAAGTGGATAATGTGTAGGAATGAGATTCCATTAAAGAATAAAGATTTTTTTATTTCTCTTTTTTTTTTCTTTCTGATATTCAAAAATTATTGATTTTAAATTTTTTTGATCAGAAAAAAAGAGAAAAATTCTTGGAAAAAAACTTAGAACATTTTTGCTAAAAAAATATACTCATTAGAAAGAAAGAAAAAAAAATTGTATTATTTCGCCAATTTAATTGTTAATTTGAAAAATTATTCATGTTTTATGCAATTCTTAATTTTTCACTTTTTTTCTTACCTTTCCGATGATCATCAGACTTTTTTTTTTTTGTAATTTTTATTTTGTTTGCCTGGTTCTTCTTCAATATGTTTGGGGAATCTGCATTCATCGAAAAAGCATTATTTTTATCAATTTTCCTGTATAATGGAACATCAAATTGATATTTAAATTTTTTCGCTTTATGTCGTTTTTGGAAATGAAGGTCTGATTCTGATATCATTTTTTTTGACAAAGCTAAGTTTTTCAACATTCTTTTGAAGGATATTGCATTATATTTATCAATAAAATCTTCAAAATTGTTTTTCGGATAATAAAAATTATATTCCTTCATACTCTCAAATTTGAGCTCATCATTTTTTTTATCAAGAACATAATTAAGTTTTTTTTTTTCTGAAAAAGCATCCAATATCGCATTATTTGGTGAAAGTTTAGGTGAAGGACAAACATTGCCTCGCAAATGTGAAGAAGAAGGCTCCATGTTTTCAAGAAACTCTCTATTTATCTCCTTATTTTCATCTGAAAAATCTTTGCTTTTCTTTTTAGTACTTTCACTTTGAGAATTATCAAAATCGAAGATTTGATCATTTGTGAGAGATTCAGTTCCTTCATTATCGCAGAAAAATGAGTCTTCGTTGTTTTTTTGATTTGCAAGTACTTTTAATGTTTCTAAACTTTTCAAATTAGTCAAAGGATGAAATTTTTTCTTAAATTTTCTTTTATAGTCTGATCTTTCTTGAAAGATGCTATAATTGTGTTTATCAATAACTCTTTTTTTTGAAGTTTCTACATTGAACATTGGACAATTTCTCGTTGAATGATCAGAATTATGACAGGAGGCGCATGATAAATATAATTTTTTGTGGTCATTATTAAAATTAATTTGATCTTTTATCTGGCAAAATATTTGAAAATCATAATCATTTTTTTTTATTATATTCATAAAATTCTCTTTTTGAATGACAAAAAGAGTGGTGAAAGTGCAACTTCTGACTGAAGTTTCTTGAGGTTGATTCGTCAAAAAAGAAATTTGCCCAAATAATTCTCCAACTTGAAAAGTTTGCAATATCGTCAAAGGTTGATTTTTAATTTCATGATTAACAAATGCTTCAACACTTCCATTTCTTATTATGTACAAATTTGGATCATTAATATCATGTTGATTATAAATGATGTCACCAGGTGTAAAATTAATTTCTTTCATCTCATGGTTTAATGTTTTCAAAGTATGCTCAGAAAAATTTTGATAGAAGAATGGGATATTCTTAAGAAGGTCAAAATGAGAACATAAAATTAATTCATTTTTCAAAGAGGTGGATAAGTTGTTGATAATTTTATTTGCCTCATCGGTATTCGCTACTTTTTCTTCTTGCCGCAAATATTCAAAATAATTTCTAATTTTGCTTCTGAGTTGAAAATTAACGTTTTTTTCTTTCATATACCCGTTAATCACATACATCTTCGTTTTAAAATCTCTATCTTTCTTATTAATGTTTTGTAAAATAATCCCAATGCTATTAAACATGTAGGCAAACACGCTACATCCGATATAAATGAAAAATATATTAAATATTTTCTCATAATAGTTTTTTGAAACAATATCTCCAAACCCAATAGTATTCATCACCACAACCACATAATATAATGAAGTTATATATTTTTTGTACCAAACTTCATTTATTATTCCTTGGTCTTGCAGCCACGTGTTTTCAGTATCTTTCAGGGAGAATCCAATAGAATGCCAAATGCAGGCTGAGAAATGAGCAACAAGAAAAACAGCAAAAATCAGCTTTATAAAATTGATTTTATTATAGGTAGACTCATCCAAAAAGAAGGGCTCCTCAATTTGATTGACAGTTTTTGAAATTTTTAGGAGTCTTAAAAAGAATATTAGGGAGAAAAAAACGTGAATTGTTTGGTTTTCTGTATATTGTTTAAAATAGCCTGAATAAACGAAATAAATCAAACTGAAGAAATCCCAAATAAATTGATTCGTCAAATATTTTTTAAAGATTTTCGTTCTATCTGTTATAAATTCTCCTCTTATTAATATAGCTGTATTAAAATTTAAAAATATTTCGAGAACAAAAATCATGAAAATTATAAATTTTATCGGTCCAATAATTCCATTATAATCAAGCAGACAAAAATTCAAAAAATCAACATTAAAGCTAATTTCGATAGGAATGGCAATAAAATAGAAATAAGTCATTATTAAAATCATGATATCAAAGAGAATTCTAAAAAGGTGATGAGGATGAAACATCAAAAGAGTTAAAATTTTCTGAAATATTTTGAAGCATCGAATGCATTTAAATGTTTGATTTTCTATATTGTAGCCTTGCAAAGAGAAACTCCAATCATTGATAACTTCAAAATGAAAGCTTTTCAAATATTTTGGGTTGCGATATATTGTTGAATTTCTGAGGTTTGTAATGAATTTTTTTGCGATATAAAATGTGCTAATTAATCGATAAAGATTTGTTTTGAACTCTTTTATCGAAAATTTTGAATTAACCTTTGATGAACCAATGACTTTTGTAAATTGAGGTTTCAGTGGTGATAAATATTTTTTCTTTGAATATTTCGATGTCTCTTTTTCATTGGATTCAATGGATTCAAGAGGAATTTCTTGAAAGGCTTTTTCATTTTTTTTTATATCTTTTAATTTCACCAGTAATTCCAATTTTTGAAGTTTTGAGCTCAGAGACTCTTCTTCTTCTCCATCATTTACTTATTTAATTAAATGGAAATATTTCTCTATAAAAAAGAAAGAAAACTTGTCATTAGATCAGATTCTTCATATTTTTCTAAAGGAAAATTAAATGTTAAGTTCATGTTGAAAGACTTTGTGAATAATATTATTTTAAAATGAAAAGTTTTTATTAAAAATAAATTATATGTTTATGAAACAAGAATTCGCGATTTCTATTTAAAAGAAATAAAAAAAAAAACACGGATGATGGATGATGATAATGGTTTTTTTAATCAAAATTTCAAATAATTTTTTAATTTTAAATTAAAAAAAAAACACAAAATAAATCAATTAATTTATAATTCAGAGCTTGAATTTTAACATTTTTTTCATTTTTTTCTTGAAGAATAAATATAAATTTCATTTTAAAATGAATTTTATATTTTTTTCCCAGTATTTAAAACCTCAATCTCATTCAAAAGTTTCAAATGCTGTTGTTCCAACAACTGTAACTCATCTTTAAACTCTTGATTTTGTTCTAAATTCACAGTTTCTTGCTTTTTTATTTTATTCTGCCAAACAGGTTTCGGAATATTTTTGGCAAATTCCAAC
>JFJP01039700.1_pt1 | contig 12875 bp, 8 predicted proteins | sample 431651 | NCBI WGS metagenome assembly JFJP01 (sample SAMN02602958, study PRJNA72255) | Microbial mat metagenome, whole genome shotgun sequencing project. | biome: fresh water; feature: sink hole; material: water; isolation source: purple microbial (photo- and chemosynthetic) mats found in... | reverse complement strand
GATAGATGCACACCGCGCTGAAGGCATCCTCTGCTGCCTGAAACACTTTCCCGGCCACGGCAGTTCCGCAGAAGACTCGCACCTGGGTTTCGTCGACATCACCACCTCCTGGCATGAGCGTGAGCTTCTGCCCTACGAACTGCTTATCAACAGCGGCCATGCCGAGGCGATAATGGTCGGCCATCTGGTTAACAGGAAGCTGGACGCCCTCTATCCGGCGACCCTGTCACCCGCCACCCTCCAGACGCTTTTACGGCAAAAGCTGGGCTTCAAAGGCCTGAGGGTCTCCGACGATATGCAGATGAAGGCGATAACCGCCCATTATGGCCTGGAGGAGGCGTGTTGCCGGGCACTTGGCGCAGGGATCGACCTGGTGATTATCGGCAATAACCTCATGCACGACCCGGGCATACTGGTAAAGGTCAAAGAGGCGATAGTGAAATCGGTGAACCAAGGGGAGATTTCAGAACAACGAATTATAGAGGCCTATACCGCCGTGGAGAAATTCAAACGCGGGTTGCCGGGGCAGGGAGAAGAGAGCTGTTGAGCCGGAGGCTTTTGCCCGAGCCCTCGACAACTAATGCGACCGATAACGCTGCAACCCCGCCGAACCGCCCGCCCCGCCGAGGAACTTGCCGACAATGATCGACAACTCGCGCATTGAAATCGGTTTCATGCAGTATTCATCAATGCCGGCAATTATGGCTGCGTCCTTTGACACCTGATCGGAATAGCCGGTGATAAGGATAATGGGAATATCCGGTCGCAGGGCCTTGACCTGTTCACTCAGTTCGAGCCCGGTCAATTCAGCCATGGTCAAATCGGTGATGAGCATATCGAACTGTCGAGGATCTTTTGAAAATACCGCTATTGCTTCTCGCGGTGACGTCTTGCCGACAACGGTATAGCCAAGGCTCTGCAGGATCTCTCCGGTGACCTGAACCACCTGGTCTTCGTCATCCACCAGGAGTATTTTTCCTGACCCGCACTGCAGATCGCCTAAGGCGACAATCTGCTCTATCGCCGTTTCCTTTTGCGCCACCGGCAAAAACACCCGGAAATTCGACCCTTGTCCAAGTTCGCTCTCGACTTTGATAAAACCGCCCTGACGACTGACGATTCCATGCACCATGGCCAAGCCCATGCCGGTTCCACTGGTTTTTTCCTTGGTGGTAAAATACGGTTCAAAAATTCTGTCGAGGAGTTGTTCCTCAATGCCGCAACCGGTATCGGCGACACTCAACTCAAGCCATTCCTTGCCGTCGCCGGTCTGCGGGGTGAGATCGAGGGTAACCCGCAAGACCCCGTGGCGGCCGGCCATGGCATGGGAAGCATTGGTACAGAGATTGATCAGCACCTGATGAATCTGCACGGGATCAATAAATACCCGGCCGCAACGCTCATTGATCTTTTCCTGGATGACGATAGTCGTCGGCAGGGTGGCGCGCATAAGCTTCATCACCTCTTTAACGATGGGATGAATATACTGCAAAACCTCCTTTTTCTCGATACTTCGAGAAAAAGTCAGTACCTGTTCCACCAGGGATTTAGCCCGTTTGGCCGCCTTGAGAATTTCCTCCAGATAATCGAATACGGCCTGATCGGAAAACCCGTCCTGCTTCATTTTCAGGCGGATAATTTCCGTATACCCCATGATGGGGGTGAGAACGTTGTTAAAATCGTGGGCAACGCCGCCGGCCAGGGTACCGATGGCCTCCATTTTCTGGGTGTGGCGCAATTGTCGTTCGAGCCGGAATTGCTCGGTGACGTTCTGGGCTATGCCGATAATTCCAGCGACACCACCCTCTTTGTTGATGACCGGAGACGCGGTTATATCAAAAACCAACTCGTCGCCATCCACGCCGAAAATACCTGTTTTTTGAACACTTGACTCAATTTTTCCGGACTTAACACAGCGCTGAAAGGCACATGCACCACATTTTTCACCTTTCGAACAGAAAATATCGTGGCAGCTCTTGCCGATGGCATCGGCATATCGCGTGTGCGTCGCCTTATTCACCCACTGCGCCTTCATCTCCCGATCAAAGAGAATGAGAATGCCGGAAAACCCTTCAACAATGGCTCTTTTTTGCGCCTCGCTGTCAAAGAGCGCATCGATTATTTCTTTACTATGAGTGTTTCCTTCCACAGTTTCTCACAAAATGAGGGCTGGATATCGATTCTTGAAGCGACGACCGTTTCATCTGCCGCTTCTTTATATTTTCGATTGTATCATTTGACCAGTCCATATACAAAAAAAGTATCGCATTTTTTTAAAAAATTTCCCGGTGCGCCCGACTTGCCGCCACAGCCCTTCAGCAAACACCCCCTTGACTCCGTCCCTGCCATTTATTATTAGTTGCTGCACTCACCATTGCAAAGAGAAACAAGGGTCCCGGACAATGGGGCAATCCTCCTTCACGCCAAAGGATGAAAAGGAAGGCAAGCATGAAATGCATTAACCAACCATCTTCTTCAGCACCCCCGGAACGACCGGAGATAGAATATCCCTGTACCTGGACCTACAAGGTCATCGGCACGGATCAGTCGCAACTGAACGAGGTCATCCTTGCCGCCTGTTCTCCCCATGCGGTTCTTATCAGCCCTTCCCGGCAAAGCTCGAAGGGCAAATACCTCAGCGTCAACGCGGAACTTGTCGTTCCCGACGAAACGGTCAGATTAAGGATATATGAGTCTCTGAAAAGCAGTTCGGCGGTAAAGATCGTCCTGTAGTCCGAAATAATTACTGCAGCAAAGGAGAGGAAAAGCAATGACGATGGAAACGCCCAGCAAAAACAGCCAGCTTCTTGCCGCCCTGCGTGAGGGTGTCGCCATGGTACAGATGGTGCTGTTTAAAGAAATCCGCAACTGCTTGACAAAGAAAAAGCCCCACTGCCAAGCCTCCCATCTTGGAGCTTTGGCCGGGGCGATCACCAATGAAGTATTCGGCAGCCCAAACCCCGGCGACACCTTTGTCCGCTTTCGCAAGGAAAATAAGGGTGAAATTGAACAGGAACTGCTGATGATAAAGGACGAACTGCCGCATCTCTGTGCCGATGTAACGGATGCTCTGCGCATTCAGACCCTCTGCGACCACCAGGAAGGGGTCGACACCTCAAAGACCTTGCTGCGGGCGAAAGAATTCGGCTATCTCATTGAAGAACGAGAAATCCCCCTTCCCTCCTCCTTTATGACCTTGGTAAGGGCCCTGGGGGAAAAGCACAGACTCATTGTGCCGCCTGTGCAAATCAACCCTTCAGAGGGAGAGGTGACGGTCCATTAGCATCCCCCTGAAGGGGTCAAGGGAGCAGCTTTGTGTTTTTTATCGCCGTACCGCCACCCTGACGACTCCACGCACGGAATTGCAGACATAGACCGCTTCAGCGTCGCGGACGTCCTGTTCCGATAATTCTTCCTCAAATACCGGCGGCGAGGCGGTGGCAAGCAATCGGCCACGCATAATTCCAGGCAAGAGGCCGGATGAAACCGGCGGAGTCAGATACCGATTGCGACTGGAAATAACGAGGTTGGTAATGCAGCCCTCGGTGACTGCCCCGGCCTCATTCAAAAAAAGCATCTCATACAGCCCCTCGGCCTGGGCGCGAGCGTATTCACGGTTATAAAGCTCACGCCTTGAGGTTTTGTAAAACACCCATGCTGCCCTGGTATCTGCACGCTCCGGGGAAAAGTCCACCTCCGGCAGGGTGCCGGGTGCAGCCTTTTCCGGTATGAGCGGTAAAGAAGTGCAAAACGGCACTTCCGTGCCAACACCGCTGATCGTCATTCTCCCATCCTTTTCCAGCATCAGCCGGACGCGGCAACACTCCGCCGGAAGATCTTTCTCCGCCCGGGAAAGCTCCTCCCTGATGGCTGAAGCAGAACAGGAAAACTGAAAAAACCGTGCCGCATCGACCAAGCGCTGCACATGTTCTTCCAGCAGATAATAGCCGGAATTCCTTTGCCAGAGAAGCGTCTCAAAAAGATAAAACTCCGGCTGCCGATTGGTGAGAAATTTGCCCTTCAGCAGCGTTTCATCCCACTCCTCCTCGGCAACCGAATCGTAGGTGATGCCGGCACCGATTCCCATTTCTCCACGGTTTCCCCGTAACCGGACAGTACGGATGGGGACATTGAAGACCGCCGACCCATCCGGCCCGAAATAGCCGATGGCTCCGGTATATACCCCGCGAGACCCTTTTTCCAGTTCCTTGATAATCTGCATGGTGCGGATCTTTGGCGCACCGGTTATCGAACCGCAGGGAAAGAGCGCCCGGAAGAGCTCAGTCAGTTTGAGGTCGCCCATGACCGCCGTTGTCGCCGTCGCTTTCACCGTCGAAGTCATCTGCAGAAGGCTTTCGTAGGATTCGACATCAAAAAGCGAATCGACATAGATGCGACTGGCGCCGTGACCGTGCAGCAAACGGGCCAAATCATTTCGCAGGAGATCAACTATCATAACGTTTTCACTTCTATTCTTACTATCGCCCTGCAACTGCAGACTCTTTTCCCGCTCCTCCCGGCCATTACGCCCGCGCAGGGCGGTTCCCTTCATGGGGCGAGCGGTGATTTCCGAGCCTTTTTTCCGGAAAAACAGTTCCGGTGAAAAGGAGAGGATCCGTTCGTCATGGTTGCGGATATATGCCCCATAGCCGACGGATTGATTGCGACGCAAAAGAGTGTAGAGCTTTTCCGCCGATCCGTAAAAATCAAAGAGGAGCTTCATAGTATAATTGACCTGATATGTATCACCGGCAGCGATATATTGCCGCACTGCTGCCAGCGCCCTCACAAACTCTTCCTTGTGCATATTGGGCCTAATATTGTCGATGCAGTAATTTGTGTCTTCCGGGAAGGAGGGCCCATCGAAGGGGAAATTATTGTGGCCGGTGGAGTGACAAAACCGCAGAGGGTGCGAAAAAACCCCTAGATCGGCAAGATAGGATTCATCATCATGCGCCGCCGGATCGCTCTGACCTATGCCCCCCTCAAGCAGGGCACCAAATTCATAACCGATCCACCCGGCAAGATAATATCCTTCGGCCAAACGCAGCTGAAGACCCTCAAGAAATTTTTCCAGATTGTCGCCGGCTCTGCACCGCAGTCTGTCTACTGGATTAAGAAAAAGAAATGATTGACAATTTTCTAAATCAGGACGTGAGGTATCGAGAAAGACAAACTCCTCCTGCCGTGATAAAAAACTGAGAAGGCGATTCAAGTCGGGATCTTGCATTCGCAACATAGATATCCTTTTTTCAAGTAAAACGATTTCTCCTTGGACCATTTTAATAAAACACGGAACAAGGATAACCGCCTGACCTTTATTTGGTTTTATTTATAGTAGCAATCAACAAATCTCATCCATTCATCAATAAGTCGAAAATAACCGGCAGTTGTGGAGATAAAACGTACCGAAGAGGTTGTAATTCGATGCGCCTTAGACTACAATCGTCGGGAATTTCTTTGCGCAGTAGCACGATGAACGAAATATTAAAAACTATTTTTTCAGTTTCTGCTATGTTGCTCGCACAACTCAAAGTAATTACAAAGGAGATCTTATCATGTCGCGAAAGATGGTTACGATTGACGGCAATCAGGCGTGCACCCACGTCGCCTACGCCACGAGTGAAGTCATCACCCTCTACCCCATCACCCCCTCAACCCCATTAGCCGCTGAAGCGGATTCCAAGTCGGCGGGTCTGCAAAAAAACATCTGGGGTACGGTGCCCATAGTCAATCAGATGCAATCCGAGGCGGGGGTGGCGGGCGCAATTCACGGCTCTCTTACCACCGGCGCCTTATGTACAACATTCACCGCCTCCCAGGGATTATTGTTAATGATCCCCAATATGTATAAGATCGCCGGCGAACTCACCCCGACCGTTTTCCATGTTACGGCACGGGCTATCGCCTGCCAGGGGCTGTCCATCTTCGGCGACCATGGCGATATTTATGCCGCCCGACAAACCGGTTGGGCCATGCTCTGTTCGCAAAACGTCCAGGAAGCCATGGATATGGCACTCATCTCGGTGCAATCGACCATGGCCACCCGTATTCCTTTTATCCACTTTTTCGACGGCTTCAGAACCTCGCATGAGATTCAAAAGATTGAGGAACTCAGCTACGACGATATGAGCGCCGTCATCGACGAAGAGCTCATCTTCGAACATCGCCACCGCGCCCTTTCCCCCGACCATCCAACCATCCGCGGAACCGCCCAGAATCCGGATGTATATTTCACCGGCCGTGAAACCGTCAATAAATACTACGATGCAATTCCGGCCCGCGTTCAGGAAACCATGAACAAATTTGCCGGCATCACCGGCCGCCAGTACCATCTTTTTGATTATCATGGTTCTCCGGACGCGGAAAATGTCGTCATCATGATGGCATCCGGTTGTGAAACCGCCGCCGCAACCATCGATTATCTCGTCGCCCAGGGAGAAAAGGTCGGTATGGTCATGGTTCGCCTGTACCGTCCGTTCGACAGCAAGGCCATGGTCAACGCCCTGCCGCCGACTGTCGAAAGAATCACCGTTCTCGATCGCACCAAAGAGCCCGGCTCCTCGGGAGAACCCCTGTATCTTGATGTCAGAGCCGCCGTCGGTGAGGCATCGGAAAGCAATACCACCATTTATCCGCCCATTATTCTCTCGGGGCGATACGGTCTCGGTTCGGCGGAATTCACCCCGGCGATGGTCAAGGCGGTTTTCGACAACATGAAATCCATGTCGCCGAAGAATAAATTCTGCGTCGGCCCCCATGACGATGTCACCTACTCCAGCCTCGACTTTGATGCGACCTTTAACATTGAAGGCAAGGATGTCTATCGTGCCATGTTCTACGGTCTCGGCTCAGACGGCACCGTCGGCGCCAATAAAAACACCATCAAGATCATCGGCACGGAAACCGACAACTCGGCTCAGGGCTATTTCGTTTATGACTCGAAAAAATCCGGTTCCATTACCACCAGCCACCTGCGCTTCGGCAAAACCCCGGTTATTGCTCCTTACCTGATCAATAAGGCCAACTTTATCGCCTGTCATAATTTCACCTTTCTCAACCAGGTGGATATGCTCAACAACCTTGGAGAAGGCGGCACCTTCCTGTTGACCACCGGTTTTAGTAAGGATGAGGTCTGGCAAGAACTGCCGGGCAAGGTACAGAAGGATCTCGTCGCCAAGAAGGCCAAATTCTATATCATCGATGCCGTTTCCCTGGGCCTGGCGCTTGGCCTTGGGGCCCGCATCAACATGATCATGCAGACCGCCTTCTTTCTCATTTCCGGCATTCTCACCCAGGAGGAGGCCATTGCCGCAATCAAGAAGGCAATCTACAAGACCTACGGCAAAAAAGGCGACAAGGTCGTCGAGATGAACTACGGCGCCGTCGATGCAGCAGTTCAGAACATTACCGAAGTCCCCCTGGGCGACAAGGTTGACGGCAAAGCGATCCCCCCCGTGGTACCTGATCACGCGCCAAAATTTGTCAAGGAGGTCACAGCAAGACTCATTGAGGGTAATGGCTACGACCTGAAGGTTTCCCAGATCCCGGCGGACGGCACCTGGCCGACGGGCACGACCCAATACGAAAAACGTAATATCGCCGTTGCCGTACCCCGCTGGCTGCCGGATAACTGCATCCAGTGCGGGCAATGCTCCCTCGTTTGCCCGCATGCCGCCAACCGCATCAAGATCTATCCGGAACTCACCGGGGCACCGGAAGCATTTCTCAGCAAAGAGGCCGTCGGCAAGGGTTTCAAAGGGAAGCACTTTACCGTTCAGATTTTCACCGAGGATTGCTGCGGCTGCACCCTCTGCGTCAGCGTTTGTCCGGCAAAGACCAAGGCCCTGGAAATGATCCCGAACAACGAGGCGGTCCGCTCGGTGCAGGCAAAGAATGTCGAATACTTCCTCAGTCTGCCGGAAATTAATCCGGCCGACGTCAACGTCGCCACCATCAAAGGCAGCCAGCTCATGCGCCCGCTCTTTGAGTTTTCCGGAGCCTGTGCCGGCTGCGGTGAGACCCCCTATGTCAAGCTCATCACCCAGATGTTCGGCGATCGGATGTATGTCGGCAATGCCACCGGCTGTTCCTCCATCTACGGCGGCAACCTGCCGACGACCCCCTATTGCAAACGGAGCGATGGCCGTGGCCCCACCTGGGCCAATTCCCTGTTTGAAGACAATGCCGAATTTGCCTCCGGTATGCGGACAACCGTCAATAAACTCGGCATCCAGGCCGGTGAACTTCTGCGGGCAACAGTTGAGGCCAAAATGGTGCCGGAGAAGTTGGCCAAGGCTATCCTTGAGGCCGATCAATCGACCCAACCTGCTATTGAAGTACAAAGGGGCCGCATTGACGAACTTAACGCCATTCTCCTGAAAAACAGTGCCGGCATCGCCCGCCGACTCCTTCATCTCACCGACTTCTTGGTGAAGAAATCGGTTTGGGCCTTTGGCGGCGACGGCTGGGCCTACGATATCGGTTACGGCGGGGTTGATCATGTCCTCGCTTCCGGCGAGAATGTCAACATTCTCGTTCTCGATACCGAGGTTTACTCCAACACCGGTGGACAAATGTCTAAATCCACCCCGCGCGCTGCTACCGCCCAGTTTGCTTTCGGCGGCAAAAAAATGCCAAAGAAGAATATGGGCATGATCTTTGCCACCTACGGTAATGTCTATGTAGCGCAAATCAGCCTTGGCGCCAATCCCGCCCAGGCCATCAAGGCCATCGCCGAGGCCGAGGCCTATGACGGCCCCTCTCTGGTCATAGCATATGCCCATTGCATCAACCATGGTATTAATATGGCACTGGGCCTTGAACAACAGAAGAAGGCCGTGGCCTGCGGACATTGGCCATTATACCGTTTCAATCCGGATCTTGAGGCGCAGGGCAAAAATCCTCTCATCATCGATTCCAAAGAACCGACGATGACGTTTGACGAATATGCCCTTGGCGAAAACCGTTACCGCTCCCTGAAACGGGTCAACCCCGATATGGCCGGCCGCCTCATGGCGGAATCGCAGAAGGACGTCTTGAAGGGTTGGAAATTCCTCAAGAGCCTGGCCGTAGCCCTTGAGCCGGAAAAGAAAGCAGAGGAATAAACCACTGACACCGGCGACAGACCTTTCCATCCTTCCTGCCATCGGCAGGAAGGATGGAAAGTACCACAAAAAAAAGACCGAGAGGCAATCGCCCGCTCGGTCTTTTTTTTACCCTTAAACCGCTTGTTTTCAGCTGCGGTCGGCCTCGGCTTTTTTCCGTTCGGAATCGGCCTTCAATTCCTCATACTCCTTGATCGACTGCTTGACACTTTCGTCCTGACGCTGCTTTATTTGCGCAACCTTTGCCTTAATTTTCTCTTCTTTGATCTTCAGCAACTGGGCGCCAAAGAGGGTCGCCGCCAGATACTTAAAGGAAAAAAGCATCAATTCGACATCATCTTCCTTAATTTTCTTGATGACATCTTCTTCAAGTATATAGGTGTCGAGGAAAGAGCTTTCAAAGATAAATTTGCGGAAGGTGGCAATGTCGGTCGAGGCCATGAAAAACATGCGCTTGGCCTGTTCCGACAAACTGGCCTGCTGACCGAAGGATTTACGCCGCATTACCAAGCGCAGCCACTCCTTATTCATCTCATCGCGAATGTCGACGCCCTGATCGGCGCGCCATTCGCGAATGGTCCATTCCTTGTCTTCCTCAAAACCCTTGCAATGATCTTCCCGCACGAGAAAAAAGAATTTCTCTTCTTCCGACACGCTTTCATTACCGGCCGCATCCCTTGTGCCGCCCTCGTGGAAATCAGCCATGCCCACCGGATAATAACGACAGGCCGTCGGCCGATCAGTATACACCGTACATCCTTGCGGCGTGACAAAGGGACACTTATTGTCGTCTTCCCGCAGTTTGATCATCACCCCCGGCATATCGGTATTTTCCAGATATGTCGGCTGGGTAAACTGATGGAGAAATTCATGGGCGGCCAGGCCCAGTCTCTTGGTCAGCTGCAGGATGTCATAGGGTGTAAGGACGATTTTGATACCACCGCAGCAGGCGGTAAAACACCTTACCCCGGGATGACAGCGAAACTTCAAGGGGCTGTCGAGGGTAAGTTTTTTCGGAACAATGGATGAGGGATTCTTTTCTTTGCCAAAGATTGTTTTTTCCTTGGTGCTTTTACCTTCGTTACTCATTACATCACCTAAATGAAAAATTATGCCGAAACCCGCTGAACGGGATAGTTTGTTGCGAGCAATCCTGCATAATAAACGTCACAGCGACCTGTGTAAACCTATTTCACCGGCTTGGTGCCGTTATCGACTCTTTCCCCTCCTTGAAGACCGTCCACAGACAAAGAAAGAGAATTCCCCGGTGCCGATCTTCCCGCCAAGCTCCCTTGTACCTCTCTTATTTGTTGCACTTTTCTCCTTTTCTGCGTATATGTCCACTTGCATCGACAGTACTTCAGTCCCACTAACATTCATTTCTTGTTTTTACATACCGGCCAACCGCTACAAGAGGCTTTCATACGTATGAAATTGTTTTGTCGTCCGATAGATTTATCCGGAGTCAGCACCGTTGTTTACCACCTCCCCAACGGTCCCTCTCTTTCTCTGAGAATTGAAGGTATTGAAGAATATCTCGATCTTGAACTTGAACTCGGACATGTCTGCGACACATCCGACATTGATGGAGTGCTCCACTTTTTCCCCAGGGGCAACGCCTGATCACTTTTCCTCGGCTATCCGCCGCCATTTGCAGATACCGCCACCGCGTTCCCCTGCTTGTCAGATGATTGACACCTCCTTGGGGGCTAACCTTGCAACACCCTGCGCATTGCCTCGCCAAGGGTCTTGACATTAAAGGGTTTGTTGAGAATGGCACTGACTCCGGCAGCAAGAGCAGCTTCATTGTCTTGACTCTCGTTCTGAGTCGTCACCATGATTATCGGCAGCTGTTTGGCATCATATTTTTCCCGTACTCTCTTCACCAGCTGAATCCCGGTAATCTCCGGCATGTTAAGATCCGTGAGCACCATCAGCGGTTTTTCCGCCTTGAGCCATTCCAGTGCTGAAGCCGGAAATTCGAACAGAACCGGGTCATACCCCAGTTCATGCAGGGTTGCCTTATAAATATTCAGTATCATTCTCGAATCATCCACGGCGACAACCTTTTGCCGTACCCCCGTCTCCACACCTCCGGTCAATTTCTTGGCAAAGTCGGTCTTGCCTTCCTTCTGCAAAAGTCGGTGGTAGTGATCGCGGATATCTTTATGGGTATGGGGCAGATATTCAAGGGCCAGCTTTTCGAAGACTTCATCATCCGCCAGGTTGAGAAAGATATTATCGACCTGGCCATTGACAATTATTTTCGCAATATGCCGCGCCTCTTTCTCCTGGCCCCGCAAGAGGTTCTTTATACCGGCACCGAGAATGGTTGAAAAATTCTGGTCGATTGCCCGTGCCGCGGCAATACAGACATGGTCCTCCGGATCGGTTAATCCGGCAGTCAGGGTATATGCCCCTTTTTTCAGCGGCAGAAGCGCCAATGCCTCATAAGCGGCAAAACGCACATTGGCGCTTTTCGGCTCATTGGCAAGCAACTTACGTATGGGCACAACTGCCGACTCATCGCCGATTTCACCAAGCACATTGAGGGTATGGATGCGGAAATCAGGATCATCATGGAGAAGATTGTCGATGAGAAGGGGCACCGCCTTTGGTCCGATGCGCACGAGCTCAGCCTTGGCATAGGTCCGCATATGGGCATAATGGGATCGTATGGTGTCATTCAGTTTTTCCAGGGAAATCTGATCCTGTACCTCGGAAAAAATCGACAAAATCAGATAATCTATTTCGTTATCGGTGCCCATCCTTTCCGCCAGACGATGCATGGCGGATGGTGTGCCGACCTGTCCTAGAGCCTGAATTGCTGCGATAATCAGCTCCCTGTTGGCGGCATAAAGGTAGTCCGTCAAGGTATTGATTGCATCAGGATCACCAATCAGACCGAGGCTCTCGATAATCAGGAGAATTTCCGCATCATCTTCAGAGACGGCAACGAGACCCAGTAAGGCCGGAGTGGCTTCCTCAAGGTGCAATTCACCGACAACGCGTATGAGTTCAGATTTATCCTCTATGGCTGGAGAAGCTAAATAGGCAATTAATTTTTCTGGGTAAGCAAGAAGGATAGAAAGCAGGGTTTCCCGGATGATCGGCATTTCCTCCGCCACATCCGCCTGATGTTTTAACAGGTAAATATAGAGGGGAACGGAAAAATCGGCATCGGCTCGGGTGAGAAAGTATAAAATTCTGTTGCGGGTTTTGGTATCGACATCCCGCATATGGGCTAAGACAAGTTGCGCTTTAATCAGATCGCCGGTCTGAATGTTTGCCTGGATTTCCTCTATCATATCCTGCGGATTGACATCAGCCATACTTGCTCCATGATGTTGTTAAATAGATAGTGTCTTAGACGATAAGCGTCACCTGCCTGCTGTAACACTCATATTATCATGGGTTCTCTCCCTTTGTCTAATTCTCCCCCAAAAAAAATCCTCCTGCGCAGTTTTAAATCCGGCAGGAGGAAAATAGAAAAGATTTATCGGCTCTATCGTTATTCCGGCAACCATTCCGGTCCCATGCGACGAATAACATTGTAACCGCCGGGCAACACCATATTATTGCGCATGCCGACGGAGTCGAGAAACACCTGGACCTCATACGACCGAGAACCGGCATTGCAGAAAACGATCAAGGTTTTGTCATTGGGCAAAGAAGCATATCGCTCACGCATTTGTTCATAGGGTAAAGATAACCAGATGCCGGCACCAAACCGTTCGACAAAGGGGAGTGCCTGCTTTTCATGACGGA
>JFJP01005980.1_pt1 | contig 12875 bp, 10 predicted proteins | sample 431651 | NCBI WGS metagenome assembly JFJP01 (sample SAMN02602958, study PRJNA72255) | Microbial mat metagenome, whole genome shotgun sequencing project. | biome: fresh water; feature: sink hole; material: water; isolation source: purple microbial (photo- and chemosynthetic) mats found in... | reverse complement strand
ACCTGATCAGCAACTTTGCGCTGGCTGAAATTGACGGCGACCGCCTCGACGACCGCGAGGTGCTGCTGACCACCACCACGCTGATCATGGCTGGGGTGGAGTCGCTTGGCGGCTTCATGATGATGTTTGCCTACAACCTGGCTTCTTTGCCCGAGGTGCGCCAGGCGGTGGTGTCCCAGCCCGACCTGCTGCCCGATGCCATCGAAGAAAGCCTGCGCTTCAACACCTCGGCACAGCGTTTTCGCCGCCGCCTGATGAAGGACGTGACACTGCACGGACAGACCCTGCGTGAGGGCGACTTTGTCTGTCTGGCCTATGGCAGTGGCAACCGCGACGAGCGCCAGTACCCCAACCCCGATGTGTTTGACCTGGCCCGCAAGCCACGCGGTCACCTGGGTTTTGGCGGCGGACTGCACGCCTGCCTGGGCACCGCCATTGCCCGCATTGCGGTGAAGATTGCCTTTGATACGTTCCACAAAGTGGTGCCCGACTACCACCGCGTGGCTGACCAATTGCCCTGGATGCCGTCGAGTACTTTCCGCAGCCCACTGGTGCTGGAGCTGGCTGTTTGATAATCCTCAATTGACCTTCAACCTTGCGCCGCCCTGATCAGGCGGCGCGCTTATTTTTTCAGGAGATTGATTCATGGCCAATATCACCTACATCGACGCAACCGGACAAAGCACCACCATCGAGCTGACCGACGGCTGGAACCTGATGCAAGGCGCAACCGCCAATGGCATCGACGGCATTTTGGGCGAGTGCGGCGGCTCGTGCGCCTGCGCCACCTGCCACTGCTACATCGAGGAAGAGCGCCTGGGCGAACTGCCTGCACCCACCGACAACGAGCTGGCGATGCTGGACAACGTGGCTGCCGAGCGTCGCCCCAACAGCCGCCTGGCGTGCCAGATCAAGTCCACCGCAGCCCTTGAAGGCCTGCGGGTCTATCTGCCCGAGACGCAGGAATAAACCACCATTTTCGGGAGCCTGAGATGACGCAGTCCATTGTGGTGATTGGTGCCGGGCAAGCGGGCGTGCAAACCGCCGAGGCCTTGCGCGCTGGCGGCTTTGCCGGTGCCATCACCCTGCTGGGTGACGAGCCCTACGGCCCGTATCACCGCCCGCCGCTGTCCAAAGCCTGGCTGGCCGGCGAGATGGACAGCGCCCAGCTGGTCATGCGCGCGCCCGACATGCTGGCGCGCAAGAACATCAGCCTGCGCACCGGTGTCAGCGTCAGCCGCATTGACCGCGCTGCCAAACAGGTCTATCTGGCCGACGGCAGCGCCCTGCCCTACACCGGTCTGGTGCTGGCCACTGGTGCCACGCCGCGCAGTCTGGCGCTGCCCGGCGGCAATGCCGCGGGCGTGCTGGCGCTGCGCTCACGCGACGATGCCGATGCCATTGCCCGACATCTGGCCGAATGCGTGGCGCAACAACAACCCGTCATCGTCATTGGCGGTGGCTTTATCGGGCTTGAAGTGGCTGCCACAGCGCGCAAAAAAGGCTTGCAGGTGACGGTGCTGGAGGCCGCGCCACGCCTGCTGGGCCGCGTGCTGGCACCGGTGCTGTCCAGCTGGTATGCCCAGCTGCACCGCAGCCACGGAGTCAATCTGCTGCTGGATACCCGCATTGCCGCGCTGGAAACCGGGCCCCAAGGCCGCGTCAGCGCGGTGCGCATGGCCGACGGCACGCTGCACCCGGCCGGTTTGGTGGTGGTGGGTATTGGCGTTATCGCCAACGACCAGCTGGCGCAAGCCGCCGGACTGGACTGCGAGCGCGGCATTGTGGTGGACGCTTGCGCGCGCACCAGTGACCCTGCCATCGTGGCGGCCGGCGACTGCACCGCACGCCGCTTGCCAGACGGCAGCCTGATCCGGCTGGAGTCGGTGAACCCTTCACCGCCACGCCCTGGTTCTGGAGCGACCAGTACGACAAAAAGCTGCAAATGGCCGGCTTGTCGATGGGTGCCAACCAATGGGCGGTGCGCGGCGATATCGGCACGGCTGAGCGAGCCAACCTGGGCAGCAGCTTCAGCGTGTATCACTTCAAGGACACTCAGCTGCTGGCGGTGGACAGCATCAACGCCAGCAAAGACCATTTGCAAGCGCGCAAGCTGCTTGATGCCGGCGTGTCACCCACACCCGCGCAAGTGGCGGATAGGGGCTTTGACCTGGCAAGCTTGCTGCTTCGCTAAAGCCAAGGGCTAATCAGCCCTTGAGCTGCTTCATGGACCCGCACGAAGTGGCCAACGCCTGCAGCAGTTTGCACCTGATTCAATAGCTTCCAGCTCAATCAGGACGAGCGCTACATGCCAACTTTTATGCTACCAATCGATCAAAAAATAGACCAGCAGGACGTCCGCGATGTCGTTGACTGGATCCAGATCAAGTTCATCCCGAATGCGTTGTTGCCGGTAAGCCAGCGTATTGCGGTGGATACCCAGTTGCTCCGCAGAACGTCCCGCATCCAGATTGCATGCCAGCAGCGAAGACAGGGTTTCCTTCAGGTAAGCGTGCTTGCGCGCCACGGCCTCAAACCGGCTGCGGTAGTTACGCAACACCATCGCTGCCGGGCCAGTGGCTGTCTGGGAGGCAAGGTAGCGCACCAGCAATTCGCGATCGAAAAGTGATTGTGTGGGTCGTTGCCGACTGCAGTGCGCCAGACAAAACATGGCCTGTGCATAAGATGCCGGGTATTCGGCGGCCTCGTCTGCCACACCACCGGCAGCACAGTGAATCACGGCATTACAAATCCGGGAAAGCGCCGATTGGACTTTTAGCAGCCATGACGGCAGCATGACTGAAGGCTCATCATTGCCCGTTATCTCCCGCAGAATGATCAGTTGCTCCTCGCGAAACGACAACAAATCGTTTGGCTGAACCAGCCCCTGCTGCAACAACTGGTTCTCCACCAACTCGGCGATGCGCTCTATCAGTAGTCCTGACACCCCGCTTTCTGAGACGGCCAGCCCGCGACACGGCTTGAGGTCGGCGATGCACACGCAATGCCGGCCTTCCAGGTTGACCCCCATGGTGCGCGCCAGCCGAAGCACTTTGGGCGGCAATTCATGCCCGGCGTGGTGCAGCGCCACGTCCAGAAACTGGTCGCGCAGGCGTGAACGTGCCAGGGCCTCCCGCTGCGATAGTTCCTGCTCCAGAATCAGCTCGGTCACCAGTTTCACGATGCGCGCCGTATCGCGCACCTCATCGGGCACACCAAAAACCCCGACGACACCGACGATCTGCGCCTCCAGCAGAATCGGCATATTGACCCCCTGCAGCGCACCGGGATAGCGGGACAGCTCATCGGGATAGATTTCGATGGCGGCGCCGCTCGTCACCGCGTCGAGTGCCCCTTTGTGAAACGTCTTTAGCCGGTTCGCCTGGCCGGTGCCAATGATGATGCCGTCGCGATTCATGATGTTGACGTTGCGGTGAACCACCGGCAGCAGGGTGGCCACAATCTTCTGCGCCATTTCTTCAGTAATGACCATAAATCGCCCTCAGTTGTGCGTCATGCACAACAACATTCAACAACATGTTCATTTATTCATTCAGCCAGGCCAATTGTCAAAATCAATCCAGCCACCAACAATCACCCGGCAAGAAGCAGGACAAATGACCTTGCTTCGTCGAGCTGATGTCATTGATATGAACCTTGATGGCATTGGATTACACATGAGAGACATGACGAGGAGAAAGTGAATGGGAACATCTGGAATGTTGCTTATTTTGGCAGGCGGCATAGGTTTGATCCTTCTGCTGACGATCAAATTCAAGTTGCACGCTTTTCTTGCGCTGCTCTCGGCCTGCTTTTTCATCGGCTTTTCAACCGGAATGCCGTTCGACAAGATATTCAAGACGATCGAACTGGGCATGGGCGGCTTTTTGGGACTATTGGCACCGATCCTGGCACTGGGGGCGATCATCGGCAAGATGATGGAAGTGTCGGGCGGATCGGAGCGGCTGGCCCGCACGCTGATCAACAAAATGGGCAAACGCAACACCCACTGGGCGATGATGGTTGTCGGCTACCTGTGCGGCATTCCGGTTTTCTTTCAGGTCGGTATCGTCCTGTTGATGCCAATACTGTTTAGCGTGGCCATTGAGGCTGGCATGTCAGTGGTGATGGTCGGCATTCCAATGATCATTGGCTTGCTGACGGTGCATTGCATTGTGCCGCCGCACCCGGCAGCCACTGCCGTGGCCATCGGCTTGAATGCCGACATCGGCAAAGTCATTCTTTATGGTCTGATCGTTGGCCTGCCGGCCGCCGCGCTGGCCGGTCCGGTGTTTGGAAAGATGATTGGTGACAAATTCACATTGAACCCGCCGGATCAGTACAAGAACCGGGCAGCAACACCTGACAACCAGTTGCCAGCTTTCTGGACAACGCTTTTCACCATCCTGTTTCCGCTCATCCTGATGATCTCAAAGACCATTTTTGAGATGCAACTGGGCAAGACCCATCCGGCCATGGTCTATATCAACCTGCTGGGCGACCCGGTCATGGCCTTGTTCATGGCCGTCATACTGGCTTACTGGACCTTGGGCCTGAGCCGCGGAAAAACCATGGAGCAGTTGCAAAAGTTCAGTGAAACCGCGATCGGTCCGATGGCCGCCATCCTGCTCATCATTGGTGCCAGCGGTGCCTTCAACAAGATGCTGATGGACAGCGGCATTGGTGCGGCGCTGAAGTCGGTGTTTGTCACCTGGCAAATCAATCCGCTCATCCTGGCGTGGTCCATCGCCTTGATCATGCGCTTTGCGGTTGGCGGTGCGACCATTGCCATGGTGGCGGCGGTCGGCTTGGTCACGCCGATCCTGCCAATGTACCCCGGACTCGACCCGGCGCTGGTGGCCGTGGCCATCGGGGTTGGGGCCATCGGGCTGTCCCATGTGAATGACCCGGGCTTCTGGTTCGTCAAGGAAAGCTTCGGCATGTCGATGGGCGACATTTTCAAGACCTACACCCTCTCCACCACGATTGCCTCGGTGGTCGGGCTGGGCTGTCTGCTGGCACTCAATATGGTTGTGGGTTAGTCCCTGATTCGACTTAACAAAGGAGAGTTTCAATGAAAGTCACAGTGGTCATTGACAATGCGGTTCCACCGAGTATTCGTGGCCCATTTGTCGCCGAACATGGTCTGTCGCTGCTGATCGAGAACGACGGGAAACGCATTCTCTTTGATACCGGTCAAAGCGGTGCGGTGGTCAATAACCTGAGTTTGCTCGGAGTGCATCCTGCCAGCCTGGACGCGGTGGTGCTCAGTCATGGCCATTACGATCATGTGGGCGGTCTGATGCGTGTGTTGCAACACGCAGCCAAACCCATGCCGGTGTATGCGCACCCTGACATTTTCCAGACCCGCATTTCCACCGCCGGCCAGCGGCACTTCATTGGCATACCTTTCACCGAGCCACAACTGAGCCACCTCGGTGCCCAGTGGGTTTTGTCAAAACAACCCTTCGAGATCATTCCTGGCCTCTGGTTCAGCGGTGAAATTCCAAGGCAGACCGACTATGAGAAGGGCGATACCCGACTGCTCACCTGCGAGAGCGACGGCTGCTGCCATGAAGACCCGATTCTGGATGACATCTCGCTGTTCCATGCCAGTGCGCAAGGGTTGCGGGTGATTGGCGGCTGCACCCATGCAGGCATGATCAACACCATCCGCCACGGACTGGCACTCACCGGCCAGACCCGATTTCATACCTGGATCGGCGGCACCCATCTGGCCCCGGTCTCGGCTGAGCAGCAAAATGCAACCATGAATGCGGTTGAGGGTTTTGTGCCGGAGTTGATCGCCGCCAACCATTGCACCGGATTTGCCATGATGGCCGCGCTTCACCAACGGTTTGGTGAGCGGTTTATTCCCGCGTTTGTTGGCACTGTCATTGAGTGGTGAGCGGCTGCCTTGTTTGACTTTAGGATACGAAGACACCTTGGGAGCCCTTCAAGATACTCAACAAAGCCAACATGTCGCGTCTGCTTGTTTGTGTCAAAGGTCAGTCCTGACTGGCCCGAGATGCATTGCGGAGAATCGATAGTTTGATAGCAGTCAGCGGACGTGCAATAAGGGTTTAGGACCAATTTGTCAATTGAATGAGGAGTGCCGAATGGCCTTACCCGACAACGCCTCCAGACACCCCAGAGCCCTGTTGCGCCAGATGTTTGATGCCGCAATCGCCGCCGCGCAACCCGCGCTGTGCCTGGGCGCGCACCTGCCACCGCGCCCCAAAGGCCGCACCATCGTCATTGGGGCGGGCAAGGCATCTGCGGCCATGGCCCGAGCGTTTGAAGACCTGTGGTGCGCGCGTGACAACAGCCCGCTCGAAGGCCTGGTGGTTACCCGCTATGGCTACCAGGTGCCGTGCCAGCATATCGAGATCATCCAGGCCGCGCACCCGGTGCCCGATGCGGCCGGCCAGCAGGCGGCACAGCGCATCCGCACCCGGGTCAGTGGCTTGAGCGCCGATGACCTGGTGGTGGCGTTGATGTCAGGGGGTGGCTCGGCCCTGCTGGTAGCGCCCGGTGACGGTCTGACTTTAGAAGACAAACAGGCGGTGAACGCCGACCTGCTTGCCTCAGGCGCTACGATTTCAGAGATGAACTGCGTACGCCGGCACCTCTCAGGCATCAAGGGCGGCAGACTGGCTGCGGCCTGCTACCCGGCCCAACTGCTCACGCTGCTGATCTCCGACGTGCCGGGCGACTCGCCGATGGACATCGCCTCGGGTCCCACGGTGGGCGATTCGACCACTTGTGCCGATGCGCTGGCTGTTTGCCTGCGTTACCAGATTGCCCTGCCGCCCGCCGCGCGCAGCTTGCTAGAAAGCGGCGCCGGAGAAACCGTCAAACCCGGTGATGCGCGGCTGCAAACCAGCACCCTGCAGATGGTGACGACACCCCAAATGGCACTGGAAGTTGCAGCCAAAGTGGCGCAAGCAGCCGGAGTCACGCCCTACATTCTGGGCGACAGCCTGGAGGGCGAATCACGCGACGTGGCCAAGGTGCTCGGTGCCGTGGCGCGCCAGGTAGTGCGGCACGGCCAGCCGTTTGCGCGGCCCTGTGTATTGCTCTCAGGGGGAGAGACCACGGTGACGATCAAAGGCCAGGGTCGAGGTGGCCGCAATGTGGAATTCCTGCTGGCACTGGCGCTGGCGCTGGTCGGCACACCCGGGGTTTACGCCCTGGCGGGCGATACCGATGGGGTTGATGGGGCCGAAGAAATCGCGGGCGCCTTCCTCGCCCCCGACACCCTGGCGCGCGCCTGGGCAAAAGGCATGAACCCGCGCAACTTTTTGGACAACAACGACGCGCACACGTTTTTTCGTGCCTTGGGCGATTCAGTCATCACCGGACCAACGCTAACCAATGTGAATGATTTCAGGGCGTTGCTGATTGGCTGACCAATCACCAGACTCACTTTCCCAGGCGTCACGGCACCGGGTGATCAATGGCCCGGCCAATGTCTGGCCAGCGCCAGTGCAGTCCCACCCAGGCCAACACCCCCACCGAGAGCATCGCCAACGAGGCAGAGGCCATGCGCACGGTGGAATGCATCACCAGCGGCGCAATCAGGCCAGCGACCAAGCCGTTGGCTGTGGAGCCGATGAATGCCTGCAAGCTCGAAGCCATGCCGCGACGCTCGGGGTGCAGGTCGAGCACCAACAAGGTCACCACCGGCACCATCATGGCCCAGCCAAAGGCAAAAATCGCAATCGGCAACAGCGCCCACGCCACATGCGCCTTGAACAGCAGATTGGCAGCCAGATTGATCAGCGCAATACCCAGCATGATCAAAAAGCCGATCCGGATTTGTTTTTTGGGCGCAAGATGTCCAGCCATGCGCCCGCTGACCCACGCACCGCCCATGATCCCGGCGATGGTCAGCACAAAAAACCAGAAAAACTGCGTGGGTGCCAGCGCCAGGTGCTCACCCAGAAAGGCCGGTGCCGCGAGCACATACAAGAACATGCCATTGAATGGAATGCCACTGGCCAGCGCCAGCAGAAAAAAGCGTGGGTCACGCCCCAGTTTCCAGTAACCCTGCAACAGATTGTTGACGTGGAGCGACTGACGCTGTGTGAGGTGCAGCGTTTCAGGCAATAGCCGGTAGTTGGCCAGCCACAACAGCACGCCCACGACCGCCAGAAACCAGAAGACACTGTGCCAGCCCAGGTGCTCAAACAGCAAGCCGCCCATCAGCGGTGCGACGGCCGGAGCCACACCAAAGTAAATGGTGATCTGGCTCATGACACGCTGCGCCTGCGCTGGCGCAAACATGTCGCGCACCACGGCGCGCGACACCACAATGCCAGCACCGGTTGTCAGGCCCTGCACAGCCCGAAAGAAAACCAGTTGGCCAATGCTTTGCGACAGAGCGCACCCCACCGATGCCAGCGTAAAGGCGGCCAACCCCCACAGCACCACCGGCCTGCGACCCACGCTGTCGGAGATCGCCCCATGAAACAAACTCATGAAGGCAAAACCGAACAGATAAGCCGAGAGCGTTTGCTGCATCTGCACCGGCGTGGCGTTCAATGAAACCGCAATGCCGGAAAACGCAGGAATGTAGGTATCAATGGAAAACGGCCCCAGCATGCCCAGTGTGGCCAACAACACAGCCAGCGCCCAGGGCGGCGCAAGCCACAGCGTTTTGGCATCCGGGTTCACGCCCTGCTCCTGTTACGCAGGGGAAAGGCAAGCACAAATTTGCTGATGAAAAATAACATGAAACCCGGATCACCTGATTTGAGGGAGGCTCAAGTGTGCCTCATCCAGCCCCATGAGCCAGGGGCTGTCCCAGATATCTTTATACGCAACCGGTAGGCTTGGGCAAGCCGCCATATTTGGTGATCGGCTTCATCGGGCCGGTCATCCAGAGTTTGAAGACAACCTGCTGGTCTTGTTCCAGGTATTTGGCAAACTTGCGAATCGGCGGCACGCTGCCAAACTCTTCGTAGTACTCGCGCGCCTTCAGAATCTGGTTCCATTTGGTGTCATCGAGCTCGAAACTGTCCGCCTCGGCCATGCCGCGGCCCACCTCTTCGGTCCACTCGCTCATGTCGGTCAGATAACCGTCTCCGTCGCGTTCTGGCAAATCCATCGTCATCTCCTAGATCATCAAAGTTACAAAATATATTCACGCCGTGCGTGCGCCAAAGCCTGGTGCGCCGCCGGGGTAGCGCGCTGATGGTAGTGTGCATGCCTGCGCCGGCGCGCCGACAAGACAAGTACCCCTGACCGGCAGGGGGTTTAGCGCGGCAAAGCAAGGGTTTACCCGGAGTCAAGTGACAGTCATTTTTCAAGAATATGCTGACCTGGGTGCGCTACATTGCTATTTGATTGAATTGCACAAGACAACCGTGAAAACCCTCCATTTTTTTCAGCAAGCGGGCATCCGCACCAAGCTGATCGTGATTTTTGTGGCGATCAAGGTCGTGCCGCTACTGTTGCTGGCCTGGTTTGCCTGGCAGTCGGCACAAAATCTGGGTGACGGTGTGGCCACCCACGCGCTGCAAATGGCCGATGCCATGCGCCTCACGCAGCAACAAACCGGCAAGACGGCCAACGACGACGCGGTGCGCGCACTCGATGAACGCTCGCGCGAGGCCATCGAAGCGCTCACCACCGACCTGGCGCGGCAACTGGCAGATTTTCTGTACGACCGCGACCAGGACGTGCTGCAAGCCGCTGCCCAAGAGCCCGCAGAGGCGGCGTACCGGCGCTTTATAGCCAGCCACACGCGAGAGCTGTACGTCCATGGGGCTTATGTACCCAGTGCCGATGGCAAGAGCTGGGTACCACAGGAAGCGTTCAACCCGCAAAACCCGGTGCGCCCGCCGCTGCCGGACAACGCCAAAGATTTTCACACCCGCCCACCCGAAAACTATGGCCGCCGCACCCTGGCACCGCTGTTTCTCGAAATGACTTACATCGACACGACGGGCATGGAGAAAATCAAGGTGCAGCAGGGCAAGTTATTGCCCCCGGGGCTGCGGGATGTGCGCTTGCGCGAAAACACTTATGTCAAGGCGGAAAACTACTGGCCAGCGCTGCAACAACTCAAAGCCGGTGACATTTACGTCTCTGAAGTGATTGGCCCGTATGTGCCGGCGCAGTGGATTGGCCCCTATACCCCGGCGCGCGCCGCCGAACTCAAGCGCGCCTTCACGCCCGAGGCCTCGGGCTACGCCGGCCTGGAAAACCCGCTGGGCCAGCGCTTTCGTGGCATCGTGCGCTGGGCCACGCCGGTGGTCAAGGGTGGGCGGGTGGTGGGCTACGTCACGCTGGCCTTGGACCACGCCCACCTGGCGGCGTTCGTCAACCGGGTGCGCCCCACCGCCGACCGTTTTGCACCCATTGCCGACCCGGCATCGGGTAATTACGCCTTCATCTGGGACTTCAAAAGCCGCGCCATCGCGCACCCGCGCGACTATTTCATCGTCGGCTATGACCCGCAAACCGGCCAGCCGGTGGTGCCGTGGATCGACACCGCGCTATGGTCCCAGTGGCAAGCCAGTGGCAAACCGTGGCAAGAGTTCCAGCCGACGGTGCCGGCGTTTCAGGACCAGTCGCTCAAGCGCAAACCGGCACCTGAGTCAACCCAGTCGGGCCGGGTGGCGCTAGACTGCCGCTACCTGAATTTTTCGCCTCAATGCCACGGTTGGGACGCGCTGACCGAACATGGTGGATCGGGCTCGTTTGTGATCTTTTTCTCAGGCTTGTGGAAGCTCACCACGGCGGCGGCCATTCCGTACTACACCGGGCAGTACGGGGCCAGCAAGCGCGGTTTTGGCTATGTCACGGTGGGCGCCAACGTGGATGACTTTCACCAGGCAGCCATCGCCTCGGGCAAGCGCATTGATGCCCTGATCAGCACCGCCGACAACCAGGTCAAGCAGCAGCGCGAGGGCCTTCAAGCCACCATCGGGCAGCAGTTGAGCCGCACAGCGGTGGGCTTGACTGTATCGACGCTGGTGATGATTGCGCTGGTGATTGCCATTGCCATCTGGATGGCGGACGCGCTGACCCGGCGCATCACCGAGATGGGCAGCGGCATTCGGGCTTTTCAGGAGGGCAAACTGTCGCACCGGCTGCCCGTGCATGGCTCGGACGAAATGGCCGATCTGGCCAGATCGTTCAATCGCATGGCTGATGAGGTGCAAACCTCTTTTGCCCGCCTCGACGATGCCCGCTTGGCCGCTGAGGAAGCCAACCGCATCAAAAGCGAATTTCTGGCCAACATGTCGCACGAGTTGCGCACCCCGCTTAACGGTATTTTGGGATTTGCCGAGCTGCTGCAAATGGATCTGCAAGACCCGGCGCAACAGGAATATGCCCGCACCATCCACGCCAGCGGCGAACGCTTGCTGGCGCTGGTGAGCGATGTGCTGGATCTGGCCAAACTGGAAGCTGGGCACATGGTGTTCCAACGGGCAGAGGTCAGGCTGCCCGCACTGCTGGCCGATGCAGTGGCGCTGCATCGCAGTCAGGCCGAGGACAAGAACCTCAGCATTGAGCTGCTGGAGGACGGGCTGCCGGCGCTGGTTTTTGCCGATGCCGAACGTCTGCGCCAGGTGGTGCAGTGCCTGCTCAGCAATGCAGTGAAGTTCACCCGCCACGGCGGGGTGACTGTGCGTGCAATGCGGGTCGGCGAGCGGGTGCGTATCGAGGTGCATGACACAGGGGTCGGCATCCGGGCCGAAGACCAGCAGGTCATTTTTGAGAAATTCCGCCAGAGTGAGTCGTTCCTGACACGCAGCCAGCAAGGCACCGGGCTGGGCCTGACGCTGGCCAAGCAACTCGTTGAGCATATGGATGGCACGATCGGCGTAACATCGACGCCGGATGTGGGCTCCACTTTCCACATCGAATTACCACTCCCCCCAGAAAAGGTGTAGGCCAACATGACGATGACTGAAGCACCCCGACAGCCGCTGAGCGTTCTGGTGGTTGATGACGTGGCCATCAACCGGGTGCTGGCAATCGCATTCTTGTCACGCATGGGCTACGAGACGCACGAAGCAGGCGGTGGTGTGGCCGCGCTGGACTGGCTGGCCAGTCAGCCGCCGGTTGATCTGCTCATGCTCGACATCAGCATGCCCGACCTCGATGGCGAAAAGGTGTGCCAGCAGTTGCGCGCCAACCCGGCTTTCGATCGGCTGAAAATCATTGCTTACACCGCGCACGCCGGCTCCGAAGAGAGTGAACGCTATCTGGCCAATGGTTTCAACGCGGTGCTCGTCAAGCCGATTTCAATGCAACGCCTGAAAGACACCATTTCCGGGCTCTTTTGACACTCGCCTGATTCAGATTGAACTTACACATTAGCACTCACTCAAAGAGAGTGCTAACATTTAGGCAAATCTGACAAAGGAGTTCTGGCATGACTGTACAAACTGGCACCCCCCACAATGCACTCACCCTGACCAACCCCTGGGCGCTGGTTCCGGCGCTGGGCAATCTGGACGCCTACATTTCAGCCGTGAACCGGATGCCGATGCTCACCCTGGAAGAGGAGCAATCGTTTGCCCGCCAGTACCGCATCGACAACGACCTTGAAGCCGCCGGCAAGCTGGTGCTGTCGCACTTGCGGCTGGTGGTTTCCACGGCGCGGCAGTTTCTGGGCTATGGCTTGCCGCATGGCGACCTGATTCAGGAAGGCAATATCGGGCTGATGAAGGCCGTCAAACGCTTTGACCCCGACCAGGGCGTGCGCCTGGTGAGCTACGCGCTGCACTGGATCAAGGCCGAGATTCAGGAATACGTGGTGAAGAACTGGCGCATGGTCAAACTCGCCACCACCAAGGCGCAGCGCAAGCTGTTTTTCAACCTGCGTTCGATGAAGCAGCGTTTTCGCAGCGAAG
>JFJP01039699.1_pt1 | contig 12876 bp, 9 predicted proteins | sample 431651 | NCBI WGS metagenome assembly JFJP01 (sample SAMN02602958, study PRJNA72255) | Microbial mat metagenome, whole genome shotgun sequencing project. | biome: fresh water; feature: sink hole; material: water; isolation source: purple microbial (photo- and chemosynthetic) mats found in... | reverse complement strand
TAATTCAGTCTTCCGGAATCATACCGCAGATATCTGTTATTATGGGTCCCGCCGCAGGCGGAGCCGTGTATGCTCCGGCACTGACAGACTGGGTCTTCATGACCAGCCACACGAGTTACATGTTTGTTACGGGACCCAATGTGGTCAGGGAGGTGCTCAACGAAGAGATCACCAGTGAAGATCTGGGCGGCGCCGAGGTGCATGCACGCAATAGCGGGGTAGCTAACATGATTTATGAAGATGAGGAAAACACTATCATCGCCGTACGGAAGTTCCTCTCCTACCTGCCCTCGAACAACCTCGAAAATCCGCCTGTCTCCGCTTCGCAGAATGATACGCCGGACTTTAATCCCAAACTGCGGGATATTGTCCCCGATGACCCTAATAAGGCTTATGATGTGCGTGACATAATCAACAATTTGGTTGACCGCAACAGCTTCTTCGAGACCTCAGAGCTCTTCGCCCCAAATATGATCACGGGCTTCGGCCGTATGGAGGGCCGGACCATAGGTATCGTCGCAAACCAGCCAAAGGTGCTGGCAGGTGTGCTTGACATTGACTCTTCCACCAAGGGTGCCCGGTTCATACGCTTCTGTGATGCATTCAACATCCCCATCCTCACCCTGGAGGATGTGCCGGGATTCCTTCCAGGGAAGGACCAGGAACATTCGGGGATTATCAGGCACGGTGCAAAACTGCTGTTCGCCTATGCCGAAGCTTCAGTCCCGCGGATCACCGTCATCCTTCGCAAAGCATACGGTGGTGCATATATAGTGATGAACAGCAAGGGCATGGGAGGCGACTTTAACTTCGCATGGCCGTCGGCCGAGATTGCTGTCATGGGGCCTGACGGTGCGGTGGCGATTTTATACAGACGTGAGCTGGCCGAGTCAAAGGATCCGGCGGCTCTGAAGAAAGAACTGGTGAAGAAATACCGTGAGAAAGTGGCCAATCCGTTCATTGCTGACGAAAAGGGTTACATAGATGAGGTCATCGATCCGGCCCAGACACGCAGGAAGCTGCTATCAGCCTTCTCGGCGCTGAGCAACAAAAGCGTTAAGGTGCCATCGAGGAAACACGGGAATATGCCCCTCTAGGCAGTAGGGGTTAGGCAGTAGGCAGTAGTCCAGTCAGCAGTCGGCAATCGGCAGTCGGCAGTCATTAACTAACTGATAATTAAGACTGGAGAGTGGAGACTGAAAACTTTATGGTCAAATCAAAGATTGAATGAAGAAGATAAAGCGAATACTGATTGCCAACCGTGGAGAGATCGCGGTGAGGATCATGAAAACGGCTCACGCCATGGGAATAAAATGCGTAGCCATACGCACCTCAGCCGAGCCTGACGCAATGTACCTCTCCTATGCTGATATCATTCATGAGGAGGAGGATGAGAACGCAGAGATACCTGTCTTTCTTGACATTGAAAAGCTGATAAATGTGGCCGTGGCATCCAAGTGTGATGCGCTCCATCCAGGGTACGGTTTCCTTGCCGAAAATGCATATTTCGCAGAGAAGTGCAGGGATCATGGGATCACCTTTATCGGGCCCTCTCCTGATGCAATCTACAAGATGGGGAACAAGCCCGTTGCAAGACAGATTGCGATGAGGCACGGAATACCTATGGCTATGGGCACCCCGGGCAACGTTGCTGATGAGGATGAAGCACTGAAACATGCTGCCCGGATCGGGTACCCGGTTATCATCAAGGCTGCCTCCGGCGGGGGCGGCCGCGGCATGCGCATAGTGCGACAGGAGTCGGAGATGGAGAAGATGTTCATCCTCGCCAGCCGTGAGGCCGAAAAAGCATTCAATGACCCCAGTGTTTTTATCGAGAAGTATATAGAGAACCCCAAACACATCGAATTCCAGATTCTTGGCGACACTCACGGGAATATCATCCATCTTGGAGAGAGGGAATGCTCAATACAGAGGAAGCACCAGAAGCTGCTGGAGGAGGCACCCTCTCCCGCACTCGATGAGGAGCTGAGACAGAGGATGGGTGAGACAGCCGTAAGGATTGCCAGTGCCGTAGGCTATTACTCTGCCGGCACCGTGGAATTCCTTCTTGATTCCGACCGGAACTTCTACTTTATGGAGATGAACACCCGCATACAGGTTGAACATCCGGTCACCGAGATGATCACCGGCATAGACCTGATTGAGCAGCAGATACGTATAGCCGGAGGAGAGGCTCTGACCCTGAAACAGGAAGACATCAGGCTTACAGGCTGGGCAATCGAGTGCCGCATCAATGCTGAGGACGTCCAGGCCGGGTTTGCCCCCTCCCCGGGCAGGATAGAAAAGATCAGCTTCCCGGAAGAGCCTGGGATAAGGGTTGACACCGGCGTCAGGGCCGGATCATCCATCGTGGCCTCCTATGATTCGATGGTAGCCAAGCTGATAGTGACCGGGACAGACCGTCGTCAGGCGATCAGAAATACCAAGATAGCCCTCGACAAGGTCTGGATAAAGGGCACCAAGACTACCCTGCCCTTCTTCCGCATGCTCATGCGCAATCACCTCTTTCAGGAAGGCACCTTCACAACAGCCTTCATCGAAAAAGACCTGGAAAAATTTCACACCAGCAGCGAGTATGAGGAGACCATCGCAGCATGGCTTGCTACAAAGCTTTTTGTTGAGGAGAATCTTACAGACAACAAGACGAACATCAACTTTGATCAGAGCAGGGAACTGACCCCCTGGCTGCTTAGAAAGAGACTCACCCAGTTTTAACAAACCTTATGAAGCCTGATAAGCCTTCCATAAAAAAACTCTATGCCCTCTCAACAGAAGGGCACAAATTCTCATTCAGCCTTCCCCTGAAGAACGTCATCAGGGTGAACGGCCGCGATTACAATATCGAGCTTCGTGAGGATGAAAAATACGGCATACACATACTGTGGAAGAACAGACGCTATCCCGTAGAGATAGTCCGGACCAAACAGAACAGGTACGAGATTCTTTTCAACGATATAGGCCACATCTTCACCGTTGAGACACCCATCTCAATGCAACGCAAGAAGGTGCTGGGCGCAGGCCGCAGCAAGAGCGGAACGCTTACTGTCAGGGCTCCTATGCCCGGCAAAATTATCGATGTCCTTGTCCGCGAGAACGCCGAGGTCATCAAGGGCGAAGCCCTGGTAATACTGGAGGCCATGAAGATGCAGAATGAGATACAGTCTGTTGTCAGCGGCAGGGTTACCAGGGTTGGCGTCAAAGCCGGCCAGAATGTCATGAAAGATGATATGCTGGCGGAGATAACCGTCAAATAGACCACGCCTGACCAGAAAGCATAGTCTGTTTGAAACAGACATCTGACGTCCCTTTTGGACAAAACAGGGAAAGACAGGCTTCAGACCTGTCTTTCCGATATTATAGGCCCGTATTGTTGTTACGGGCAGCTGGCCGGTTATTGTTTCGGAGCGTTCTTCAGGGTGGCCGTCAGAAAGTTCCAGAATTTTCCTACCGTTTCAATCTCAACCTTCTCATCAGGACTGTGCGGATATCGGATAGTGGGGCCGAAGCTGATAGCATCGAGCTTCGGGTAGGCTCCCATGATGATTCCACACTCCAGACCGGCATGAATTGCCTTTATCTCGGGGATCCGGCCATACAGTTTTTTGTAGGTGTCCTGCATTGTTCCCAGGATTGCGCTCTCCATGTCAGGGTTCCAGCCCGGGTAACTGCCGGTAAGCTTAACCTCAGCATCTATAAGATGGAACCCGGCGGCTATCTCCCATGCAGTGGCCTCTTTGGCCGTATCAACAGAGCTGCGGGTGAGACAGTAGGCTTCAAATTTACCCTGCCTGACCCTTACAATTGCGAGGTTGTTTGAGGTCTCAACCAGTCCTGGCATACTGTTGCTCATCCTCTGAACACCGTTGGGGCAGACATAGACCCCCCTGATTATGCGATACTGGTCGCCCTCATTCATGACCATGGCAGGAGCGTCACATTCTTTAAGAATAAAGGTTATGTCCGGATCTGCATCTTTGAACTCATTGCGGTACATCTTCTGGTATCCCTTGACAAACTTGGAAAACTGCTCCTTTTTGATTGAGGGAACGGTAATGGTTCCAAAGGCTTCTCTCGGAATAGCGTTGCGGAGATCGCCACCTGCATATTCTGCTATGCGCATACCATAGTCGTGCTCAGCCTGCTGGAAGAAGCGGAACATCAGCTTGTTGGCGTTGCCGCGTCCGAGCTGGATATCAACACCCGAATGACCGCCGCGCAGTCCTTTAATCGTTATTTTATAGGCAGTGACTCCTTTGGGAGTCTTTTCCTGCTTGTAGCTGCGGGTAGCACTAACATCAATGCCACCGGCGCATCCTACGTAGAGTTCCCCCTCATCTTCAGAGTCCATGTTTATCAGGATATCACCCTTGAGAATGCCTTTCTTAAGGTTCTTGGCTCCGGTCATACCGGTCTCTTCATCAATGGTGAAGAGGGCCTCAAGCGGACCATGAACCACCTTCGGGTCAGTCAGGGCAGCCATGGCAGCGGCCACACCAATGCCGTTATCGGCGCCAAGCGTTGTACCGTTGGCCTTGACCCATCCCTGGTCAATGCGTGTCTCTATAGGATCCTTTTCAAAATCGAACTTTCTGTCGGAATTCTTCTGAGGCACCATATCAAGGTGACCCTGCAGGATGATTCCTTTGCGGTTTTCCATTCCTTTTGTGGCCGGCTTGCGGATTATTACGTTACCGGTCTTGTCAACAATGGTCTCAAGTCCATGATCGAGTCCAAACTTCTTCATGTACTCTGTCATCCTCTGTTCCTTCTTGGAGGGACGAGGTATCTGTGTTATTTCGTAGAAATATTTCCACAGAAGCTTCGGTTCAAGATTCTTAATGTCGCTCATAATTAATTTATTATTGATTCATCTTTTACAATATTGGGCTTTTCCAGACCGTATCCCTTCTTCTTATCCTCTGCCTTCAGCAGGAAGCCGAACAGCAGGGCTACGACCCCAAGGGCGGTGAATATCATCATAGGATACTTGTAATCATAACTTGGCACTGCTACCCCTTCAAGCATATACGAACCAGTGATGCAGTACTTATCAAGGACCCATCCGATAAGGTACGGTACTCCCATCAGTCCCCAGTTCTGAACCCAGAAAATAAGAGCATAGGCGGTCCCAAGCTGTTTGTCAGGAATGATTTTGGGTACTGATGGCCACATGGCTGACGGCACAAGGGAAAATCCTATGCCAAGAATGATGGTAAGAAAGAATGCCATCCACGGTTTGTCAAGGGAGGGAATTGAGAACATGGCATGGACAAAGATCAGGAGCAGGGCACCGATAATCATTATGGTTGCCCCTTTCCCCTTCCTGTCGTAAAGGTTTCCGAAAAGCGGGGTGAGCAGTATGGTCCCGAAAGGCAGCACAGAAGGTATCAGTCCCGCAGTCTCAGGATCTATCCCGAACTTATTGACCATAAGGTCAGATGCATATTTAAGGAACGGGAACACGGCCGAGTAGAAGAGTACGCACAGAATGGCAATATACCACCATCCTTTATTTTTAATAATGAAAAGTATGTCCTTTAACCTGAAACTCTCCTCCACCTCCTGGGGAAGGCCCTCTTTGGACAGGGCAATGGAAGCATCAAGCTTCTTGTCCATCCCGCAGTAGATAAAGAAGGCTATTAAACCCACGCATAGTAATATAAGTGCAACGAGGATGGGCATTGAGACATGGCCCAGGGCTTTGGCCAGCGGAGCTGATCCGGCAAGGGCCAGAGTAGTGCCGAGTCTTGCGGTAGCCATCTCAAGTCCCATGGCCAGAGCCAGCTCCTTGCCCCTGAACCATTTGACAATGATCTTTGAAACGGTAATACCGGCAGTTTCAACACCTACTCCAAATACTGCATAACCCAGTCCCGCAATAAAAACCTGGGGATTTGCATCCCAGAACAGGAAATGCCAGCTCTGTCCTGCAAAAACATCAGTCGACACGGCCCAAAACTTGATGGCTGTACCGACTACCATCAGCATGGTTGCCATTTTCCCGGTGAACCTGACCCCCATCTTGTCAAGGATAATCCCACCTATTATAAGCATTATGAGGAAGACATTGAACCAGCCATATGCACTGGTGAACAGGCCGTAATCTTCGCTGCTCCATCCCAACTGTTGCTCAAGCATTGGCTTCAAAGGTGCCATTGCATCGGTCAGGAAGTAACCACATAACATGGTAAATGCCACAACCCCCAGTGCAGTCCATCTTGCAGTCTTGGAGTCAGCAAGCGTCTTTCTTATTTTTTCCATTTTTGGTTTTTGAGTTTGTTTAACAAGGTGTGTAAATGTATAAAAAAAACATTCCAATAATTGCGTGAAAAAGCATGGGGTATGAACTTTGTGGCATAATTTTCGTTATCAAAGTTAATAGCTAATTTTATGCAAGTTAAATTAACCGATTGAATCAATTGTAATTATCTATATATCATGAAGAAACTTTTCCTTATACTGTTGCTGGCCGCACCCGCTCTGCTTATCACTGCACAGACTGCTGATGTAAAATGGTATTCGATTGAGGAGGCTGCTGCCCTGGCCAAGACGGATCCGCGGCCTCTTTTCGTCGATGCCTACACCGACTGGTGCGGGTGGTGCAAGAAGCTGGACAAGGACACATTTTCCCATCCGGTAATCGCAGAAATCCTTAATACCAAGTATTACGCTGTCAAATTCGATGCTGAAGGCAAGGAGCCCGTCACCTTCCAGGGTAGAAAATTCGTGAACGACGGCAGCCTTGGTAAGACCCACCAGTTGGCCTATGCACTTCTGCAGGGCCAACTCGGATACCCAACCGTGGTCTTCCTGACGGCAACCAGCGAGCTTATTACCCCCGTCTCCGGCTTTAAGACGCCGGTTCAGATAGAGCCCATGCTTATATATTTTGCCGGTACAAGCTGGCAAAAACAGAGCTACGAGGAGTTCATGAAGACCTTCAAGGGACAGGTGCAGTAATAAATCAGGCAGTAGGGGGCAGGCAATAGGCAGTAGTGAGAGTCTTCAGCCCTCAGTTCTCAGTCTTTAAATATTTATAATCAATGATTTAATAATTTATAGCTGTGGACTGCCAACTGCCGACTGCCGACTAATTTTGATGCAGAATATTGCCTATTGCCTACTGCCCCACCCTGCAAACCGGCTCCTTCGCTGAAATGACCCACAGGCTCATTTCTTAACGCTCGGCCCTCTACTGCCTGAAAAATCCCTACATTTGCTGCAATTAAGGCCTCACAGGGCCCTTTCTTCTATTGCAGACTCATATGGAGACACGTGAACAGATAGGAAAATGGTATGACGGCTTTGCCGGGAAACAGGTACAGACCAATGTTAATCTGAGACATTACAGGATAATGGAGTTTCTAACTGCTGCCGGACTGTCATCTCACAACAGGGTGCTGGAGGTAGGCTGCGGTATCGGAACTCTTACTGGACTGCTCGCGAAGTACCTCAGAAAAGGGGAGGTTCTGGCAGTAGATATAAGCCCGGAATCAGTAGCCATTGCAAAGAAACGGCTGGCCGGCGCCTCCGGAGTCCGCTTCATGGTCTCTGACATGACCGATTTCAACCACACTGAGCTGTTCGATTTCATCATCCTGCCGGACGTATTGGAGCACATCCCGGTAGATCAGCATAAGAGTCTCTTCCGGACGCTGGCTGACCACATGCATGACCAGTCAGTGGTCCTGATCCATATTCCGCACCCTCGTGCTCTGGATTTCGTCCGGACAACAACCCCGGATCTGATGCAGATAATTGACCAGTCTGTTGAAGCAGATGCACTTCTTGGTGATGCCTATGCCTGCGAACTGGAACTGATAGATTATCATTCCTATTCACTCTTCGACAGGGAGCATGATTACGCCGTGATCAGCCTCAAAAAGAAAAACGCGGTGAACCTTTCTCCTCTTCCGAAATGGAAGATAATCATGAGGAAACTCCTCTCCAGGTTCAGATTTCTCATCTCAAGGTTCTAGGTTCCCGGCGATGAAGGAAAGAATCCTGTATATTTTTCCTGAAAACTCCACATTCATCCGGAAGGACATCAACTTTCTGTCACGCAAGTATGATGTGGTTTCCCCGTCGCACGACTGGAAGGTAAAGGGGGAGACTCCACTGAACTTCCTGAAGCAGATGGTTTTCCTTTTCAGTCACCTGAAGGGCTCCAAAGCGGTGTTCGTAATGTTTGGAGGTTACTGGTCCTTTCTGCCTGCACTGTTCGGGAAGTTTTCCCGAATCCCCGTCTATATCATCCCCGGAGGGACTGACTGTGTCTCCTTCCCCACCCTGAAATACGGCAGCCTCCGGAAGCCTTTGCTGAGAACCTTCATCAGGTGGTCTTTTAAGTTATGTCATGAACTCCTTCCGGTCGACGGATCCCTGGTAATAAGTGATTACAGTTTCCATGAAAAGAGTGATTATCCGAAGCAGGGATACAAATATTTTTTTCCAGAGATAACAACTCCCCACCGGGTGATACACAACGGTTTTGATCCCGCTTTCTTCAAATGCGACCCGGACCGGAAAAGAGCCGGCAGCTTCATCATGGTGGCAACCGTCACCAGCATGAACAGGGTTACGGTGAAGGGTCTTGACCTCGTGCTGTATCTTGCCGTACAATTCCCCCATTTCTCATTCACCATCATAGGCATTTCAGACAGTGTCATCAGCGAGCTTGGCGCTATCCCGGAAAATGTTGCTGTTCACCCATGGATGAAGCAGGATCAATTCAGGTCTTATCTTGAAAATAGCCAGTTTGTGCTGCAGTTGTCTGTCTCCGAGGGTTTTCCCAATGCCCTCTGCGAGGCGATGCTCTGCCGCTGTATCCCGGTGGTATCGACCGTGGGAGCCATGCCGGCAATCATTGGAAAAACCGGCTTTCTTATCAGAAGTTCGGAGAAAGAGTATTTAATAAAGAGATTTGACGAGATACTCCGTACGGATGATGCGATTCTCCGCCAGATGGCTTCTGAAGCGCGCAACAGGATAGCGGATAACTATCCTATTTCAAAGCGGGAAGAGGCTTTCTTCGCGTTGCTTGATCAGGCAGTAGGCAGTAGGCAATAGGCAGTAGCAGTAATTGGCTTCAGGTAATTCAATAATACAAGAGTCTGTAGTAAATATCTTTAAACTATTGATTGACAAATTATTGTCTATTACAACTGCCGACTGTGGACTGCCAACGATTTATTGACTTATTGCCTACTGCATGAAATGACTGCCGACTGCCAATAATAATGAATGCCCCACGGGCATCCAAAAAACACCAACTACTTCAGGCTACAATACTTCATGCCCAACGGGCAACCCCTATTGCCTACTGCCTACTGCCTATTGCCCGATTATGAAATTAGCCGGTAGTGTCACCGTATTACCGAACTGATATACCAGCTTGCGTGCAGTGCATAAAATCTCCTCCCCTGCACTTACCCTTATCTCAGCAACATCAGGCACCCTGTAGTAAAGTCTGTCGCTTGCTTCCAGATCTTTCGCGGAGCCGACAGGCCTCACAACCAGTTTCAGCTCCCTGGTCTTGCCTGAGGGTATCATCTCAATATATACGGCACTGCCTCCCGCATCGCCTGCAGGCAATACTCCGTCGGTCTCCGAGAAGCTGAACAGTGGTCTCTTAGCTCCGGTCATTGAGAGCTCAGGCGTGAGCCAAATACGGAAATGTTTTTCTTCAGACAGGGTCTTGCCGGCAAAGAGAGCCGTGTATTCGCGTTCGAGCCGGTTAATTTCATCGATAGCCGCAGCGTCCTGTGGAAAGATGTTCGTCTCACCGGTAAGGATCATATGCCTTCCCTCGCGGAGCTCGAGCAGCCTGTCAGACGCTTCCCTGGCCTCCTCCTCCATGGTCATACCCTTCTTTTTCTGCACCAGGTAGGGTATGCGGATAAATGCAGTATCAGCCTTCACCACCCTGTAAGCGGTGTCTGTCTTAATGGAGCCATACTCATAGGCACCCCTGTCAGGGAAGAGCAGGCCCCGGCTTCCGTTCTCCTGCCCGAGGTTAGAGTGGACTGACCGGGAATAGATATCAGGATTGATGTCAAGAACGAGCCCGCTCTCCCTGAGCGCAAGAAGATTGGTCTGCATCAGCGAGGTACCCTGGATAACATAAAACTGTTCAGGATCAAGCTCCTCTATGGTTTTAAGATTTACCCCTGTAAGTCGCCACGATTCGTACCCGGTTGTAATTACGTTATCGAGCCCTGTCATCTCTCCTGAATAGGCAGCGTACGGGCCCGGCACACCGGTTATTTTCTCGGCAGTTACATCTATCTCCATTACTGTCAGCGGAAGTGCATACACAATACTGCCCTCGGTCACCCTCACTTCTCCGCCAAGAGGCAGGACAACAATGTCACCGGCACTTTTCATTTGGAAGTTTGCACACCCACCGGTAACGGCCAGCAAGGCTGGAATAATAAGGAATTCAAATCTTTTCATCTCATTGTTTTAAAGATACATGCTGAGGCTGTTAAAGTGTGTTTCACGGAAGGCTCTGCCGATATTCATCAGGATATCGCCTGCAATCACAGATTCTTCTGAGTGTATTCTCAGGGCCACATCGCCCGCCAGTCCGTGCAGGTAAACTCCCGCCACGGCAGCATCGGCCGGGTCGTAACCCTGGGCCAGTAGTGATGCTATCATTCCGGTAAGGACATCTCCGCTACCGCCTGTAGCCATACCCGGATTTCCGGTGCTGTTGAAGTATACATCCCCTTCCGGCACCACAACGGATGTATGGGCGCCTTTCAATACAACAATGCAATTATATCTTGCCGCGAAGGCCTTCTGCTCTTCCATAAGCTGGTAATCTGTGCTTTCGCTCCCGGTCAGTCGCCTGAACTCCCCGGGATGGGGTGTCAGCACGGTACGGGGAGGCAACATTCTGAGCATCTCCTTATGCTGAGCCATGATATTCAGAGCATCTGCATCAAGGACCAGAGGTATGGTAGTCGTCTCGAGCAACTTCCTGATTACTGCGACCGTATCGGGGTCTGTTCCCAGTCCCGGCCCAACGCCGGCAGCATCGTAAGGTGTGAGGTCAGGCAGGCCGGTAATATTCCCCGACCCCTGGTCAGGAGAGACCATCGCCTCGGGCAATGCGGCCTGCAGGGCCAGCACTGCAGATGCAGGGGTATGCACGGTAACCAGGCCGGCGCCGGTGCGCAGCGCAGCCCCGGCAGCAAGAGTAGCAGCGCCGGCCTTACCATAACTGCCGGCTATGATAAGAGCATGCCCGAAGGTGCCCTTATGGTCAAACTTACGCCTCTTCTGTAGCAGTGGCCTGACATCCTCCCTCATGATATAATGATACACTGTCGGCATTGACGCTACAGTCTCGGGATGAAGACCTATGTCTATCACCTCCCACTTGCCTGCCTGTTCGTCATTACCGGCAAACATGAAAGCCAGCTTCGGAAACTGAAACGTGACGGTCTGGGTAGCCCGGACAATCTTGTTGTGGTCGGCACCGGTGTTATCCTCACAATGGAGTCCCGATGGAACATCCACCGATATAATATAGGCTCCTGAAAGATTAATCCTTTGAATTACGTCGGCAGCCACTCCCGCAGGAGGCTTGCTGAGCCCGGTGCCGAAAATGGCGTCGATGATCACTTCATCCCGGCCTATTACAGGAAAGAGTTCCGGATCGGTAAGGGTGAGCGGAGAGATTCCCGACCTCTCCAGGCGGTCTGCATTAAGCCTGAACTCACTGCTGTGGGCCGAGCCCGTTTCAACAATGAATACCCGTACAGGCCAGCCCTCCTCGTGAAGAAGCCTGGCTAAAACCAGCCCGTCACCCCCATTGTTGCCGGGACCGGCGAATACATTGATCTTTTTTTCAGGGGGCAGCGTGTCTTTCAGCCGTTGAAAAAGAGTGGTTGCAGCACGCTCCATAAGTCCCGCCGCCGTGACCGGTTCTAACCGTATAGTGGCGGCATCTATCTCCCTTATCTGAGAGGATGTGAAAATCTTCATATATTTCCGATAGGTCCTAAAAGTACAAATGTAAAAATATAACAATGCAAAATTATTGACCTGATGATATAATGCAATGACTCCAAATTAAAAAGATTAATATATTTGTCTCCGTCAGAATAGATCTAACCTAATAATACAGAAAATTATGCTCAAGAATCATCCAAAGGGACTGCTGGTAGCCTTCTTCGCCAATATGGGAGAACGCTTCGGCTTCTATACCATGATGGCGATCCTGGTACTATTCCTGCAGGCCAAGTACGGCCTGGCTGCTGAAAAAGCAGGAGAAATTTACAGCTGGTTTTACTTCAGCATCTATGCGCTTGCCCTCGTGGGCGGAATCCTGGCAGATGCAACCAGAAAATACAAGACGATTATCCTGTTTGGTATTTTTATCATGTTTGGGGGCTATATACTCATGGCAGTGCCCGGCATGTCGCTTACCTTTACTGTGATAGCCCTTTTCACGATTGCCTTCGGTAACGGTCTTTTCAAAGGCAACCTACAGGCTGTAGTGGGACAGATGTATGATAATCCCCAGTATTCAAAACTAAGGGATACTGCCTTCATGATCTTTTACATGGGTATTAACGTAGGTGCATTCTTTGCCCCTTTCGCTGCCAACGGCATAAGGAACTGGTGGCTCAAAACCAACGGTTTCGCACATGACGGCAGCCTTCCGGCGCTATGTCACCAGTACAATAACGGTCTCCTGACAGACACTGTCAAACTTGATGAATTCCAGGCTCTTGCCGATAAGGTTAATCTTGCCGGCCCGGTATCCGACATCGGCGCTTTCGCCAATAATTACCTTGATGTATTCTCGAGAGGTTACAACTATGCATTTGGCATAGCAGCAGG
>JFJP01036884.1_pt1 | contig 12876 bp, 8 predicted proteins | sample 431651 | NCBI WGS metagenome assembly JFJP01 (sample SAMN02602958, study PRJNA72255) | Microbial mat metagenome, whole genome shotgun sequencing project. | biome: fresh water; feature: sink hole; material: water; isolation source: purple microbial (photo- and chemosynthetic) mats found in... | reverse complement strand
GTTCAGGCGTGAGGATGTGTATTCCTTGCCCATGTAGCTTTCTTTCTTTGCTGTGATGACTAGCTTGCCATCCACAATCTCCGTATTGTTTCTGGTGTAATACTGAAGTTCTTGGTTTCCGCCGCCATAACCGCCATCTTCAAAATTCCATTTGGTCTCATCGACGACATCGCCATCAAATTCATCCGCCCAAATGCATGTCCAACCATCCTCGAGTGTTGGATTTTCACAGTCATCAACCGCTACTAGCGGTTCAAGACCGTTGGGAATTACTGTTTCTATCACTGTTTCTTCTTCAGGTTCGCACCCGACAAGAATAAATAACATTAAAATGACAATAATTAATTTCTTCATGAAGCCTCCTAAAAGATTATTCGCCTGTAATACCAGTACGATCGATACTTTCTACGAAATAGCGCTGCGCTATAAAGTATAACACAAGTAAGGGTAAAATCGTTAGCATATTACCAGCAAGTAATATTGCTTCATTGAGTTCCGCTCCTGGAGTTCCAGGTGGGAACAACGTCGAATACGATGCTCTAAATGCTTGAAGCTTGAGTGGAAGCGTAACCTGTCCACCAACATACAATGCTGTAACAAACGTTTCATTCCAATACCAGACAAAACTAAATAAAAATACAATAATGAAGGAAGGAATCGCAAGTGGAATCGCAATTCTCGTAAATATTCTGAAATGCGATGCACCATCCACTTCCGCTGATTCCATCAAGACACCTGGTATGGTCTTGAAGAATTGATAGAAAATCAAGATGTAAATCGCTGCGTTGATGCCTTGTCCAAAGATTGCAGGGATGATCATCGCAGATTGCGTGCTCATCAACCCTAAATTTCTAAAAACAAGCATATTGGCGACCATGGTCACTTGTGAAGGGAGAATAAATGTCGCTAACATCAGCCCGAACATCACTTTCTTCAATGGAAAATTGTTGAGACTACAGATTGCGGCAATAACAACACTTGGATTGCTCTGTCATAATTTTCAAACTGCAACGTGCTAGGAATCCATTTGATGCCTGGATTGATTAAATCATCCACGCTCATGAAGGAATTGACCGTCATGAACAAGACTGGATAAAGATAAATATAACTAAAACTGATGAGAAGCGTATAAATGACTAGCTTATAAACAAATCCATCGACGAAATTCATACCGAACAGGAACTTTCTAGCCTTGATTTTGAAATGTTTCATATCGAAATTTTTCATAGGTTAGCGCTCCCTTCTCTTGAATGTCATGACACCGACGAAGATGAGCATGATGATGACCATCAACAGGAAGTAAATCCAGGCGATGGCGGCTGCATAACCATATCCAAACCAAAAGGCTGAGTCAGGTGCTCCGACAAGCATATGCGTTCTCGCTTGATCCAATATACCGCCAGCTTCCACAAACAAACTCATGGAAACGACGATATAGATGATGGCAACCGTGATGAGCGGTTTGATGGAGGGTAGTGTAATCTTCCAGAAGCGGTCCCATGGGGACGCACCATCGATTGATGCCGCTTCATATATGGAAATATCAATCTTTTGCAGACCGGCAAGGAAAATCAAAATCGGAATACCTGCATACCAAAGGATGAGCAGCATGGATGTCAATAAAGATTCCAAAGGATTTGCAATCCATGGTCCTAAATTCTCAGAAATGTAAATTAAAACAGAACTGTTTTGCAGGGAAGGAAGCGATGTCGCATCTTGATTAGATAGTTCTGCGATGACCGGACCGGTTGAAATGACAACCGGAAGGAAGAATATTGTCCGCCAGATGCCCTTCATCTTGATTGGATTGTTGATCAGTACTGCGATCATGATTGAGAAAACAACAACCAAGGGCACTGAAATGACCATTCTGCCTAAATAGGTTCCAAATAATGGCAATAACGTCTGGCTTCTAAAGATATTCAAATAATTCTGGAATCCCACATAGGTTGTGATGAGTCCAGTTTCCAAATTATAATACGCAGTTTGGAAACTTAGGTAAAGCGAGTAAAACATTGGGTAGAGGGTAAAAATCAAATATCCGACGATCCATAAAGCGATGAAGAGCAGTCCATAAAATGCTTCTCTGTTCTTTCTCGTGATCTTGATCTTGATGAAACTGAATAAAATCAGTTTCTGACCTTCTTTTCTTACAATGAATTTTAAGATAAATCGGAAAGGTGCTAGAATCTTATTCAAGAATTCAGAAATCTTGACTCTTCCTTTATAGGTTTTATCCCATAAACGGACGATTGAAACGCCAAGTTGAACAAAAAACTTTCTAACTTTCGAAACGACATTCTTAAAGAATGAACCGATGCTAACAAAAAACTTTTTGACAGCGCTTAATAATTTTCTCATGGGAGCACCACCTCATAGCTTCTCGCTTCAATCAAATTGCCTTCATGAATCTTGTGCGTATAATTATAATTGATGTAAATCTCAACTCCATTGGAATAGGTCACCAAAACCAATCCTGTCAATATCACTTCTCTAGATTCAACATAAGCACCGACAACATGCTTGAGCGCGTCGTTGACATAGTGATAACTTTCAACGATATCTTCTTCATAATCTGATAAAGTCGTCGTGTAGAACACATTCGAAGGCGTATAACGCATCTCATAGGTTTGTTCTTCCGTTAAGATATAGTTTGGATTGACTGCAAAATCAACCATGGTTAAGAATCTGTCTTCTGCAAGCGCGTTGAAATTCAAATATGGTGTGTAGTAAGACAAACTTCCCTTTAAAATGATCGGGAGCAGAGGTACTAAATCTGTATAGTAGTCATACTGGCTGTTGGTAATCGGTAGGTCCATATAACCATCTGTGTATTGAAACATGTAACTGTTTGGTGTTGATAAGACAAGATTTTCATAGAGTTCAGCGATTTCAATGTAGTTTTCCATGCTGATTGTACGATCATAGTTCGAACCGTCATAATAACTGAAGAGCGTGCTTCCAAGTTCTGTCATCATCAATCCCGATACGCCTAAATCACTAAAGAAATCTGTATCTGACTTCGCAAATGCCAAACTGCGTTCTGGATATAAATAATAAACTTCTGTGACCTGATCATTCAAACTGACCCAATCAAAAACCATCTTCAATCTGGATAGATTTCTTGCTACATCTCTGTTATAGACAATCCGGTTTGATTTTTCAGAAGCTGAAACGTATTCGTTGTTCAAATAAACTGTATTGCCGTCACTGATGATGTTTTCTGCAAGATCTTCATAATCATTCTTATTGGTCATTCTGGTCGAATAAGGTTGTTGATGGATAAATCCGTCATTGCTCCAGCCCATTAAAACGACTTGCTGGTTAGTTAATCCCTGTTCATAGAAATAGTCATAAGCGTTTTGAACTTGATTTGCCGTTGTCATCGTCACTTTTGTTGTTCCGATAAATGATGGTTCACGGTCTGACATGATGTAAGATAACTGGATTGGAATGTTTCCATCTACTTCTTTTTCGTTATCGGTCAAGATATTTTCTGAAATGAGATATTCTCTATAATCCTTTGCGATACCGACATAGCTTGCATCCTCATTGCTTAAAAACTGATAAGATGCACGGTAATTGGATGTGCTCATTTGGCTTGCGATGGTGTCTGAACCATCTCCAGCCTTATTGATCACATTCTTATAAATTTGTCTCAAACTGAATCTCGATTGAATGCGGTGATACTTGGTGCTGCTGCCCCAGAAATATGCGAGAAGCGTTGAGTTTTCCGCACCTTCCAAAACATTGACATAATATCCATTTTCGCCAGATTCATGCACCATGCCAAAGATTGGAATGGAAAGTTGAGGAACACTCATGGCTTGATAACCCATGTCGCTGCCGAAGAATCTTGCCTGGAAATAGGTATTATAAGGCTGATTGGTGCGAACAAGCGCACCAACGCCGTCAGGAATGACGATGTACCCTGGAATTTTATCTTCTCTTGCTGCTCCAAAATATGGAAATAAAGAAATATTGAGCAAGCGGTAAACATCTGCGGTTTCTAAGATGCTTTCATTGGGGATAAAGACTTCTAAAGCTCCATCCACCAAACTGATTTCAACATCAAATTCGATATCAATTTCTTTCAAGTTGACATGTGCGGTAAATGAACTTATTCCATGATTGGTGATATCGACATCGACTTTACGTGTCAGATAACTTCCAGTTTCCAAAATATAAGGTCTCAAATGATCTGGATTTTCTGGTGTTATGGATCCATCATACATGTACTTCGCATCTGCCAGTGTATAAAGAGATGCCGTTTCAATGGTCGATGTCTTCACGTTATTCGCTCTGACATATTGAACCCATAATCCTGAATTCATCAAGTTTCTAGATGCTGTATTGTCTTCTCTTGATCCCGAGATACCCTGGAATTCTGGACGTGATGACCAGAAATATCCTGTTTCCTTGTTTTTAATCATCAAGGAGAAGGAATCCTTTTCAAAATAAACAGTAAGCTTCGCTGTATCAAACATTTCTTCAAAACCAAGTGTCGTTAATTCTTCTGGCGTGTACAAAAGTGAGTACTTGGTATGATAATCATCAAGAACTTGTGGGTCTGTTTCATCGGTTTGCGTGTATCTTGAACTTTCTAGGAGTAGCTGGTTGATATATGCATAATTTTGAATGGATCCAGCTTCACCTAATGAAACATCGCCTTCTGCTGCATAGACAATACCGGAAATGAGCATTACAAAAAGGGTGAACACCACGATATACTTCGTTAATTTAACCACGGTTGATCAACTCCCTTATGACGTCTGAGAACAACGTAAATACTTCACTGAGTAACAGATAGACAATGAAAAGCACAGCTAAAATCATCAATGCTGTAAAGATTGAAATCAAAATATTCGCAATCGTCGGTTTCATGTCATAGAAATGAATTTCTTTAACCATGATGATCATATACAACACAGTGATTGCGACTGCGATAAACATCAGTGTTGTGTAAATAAAGGATTCATTATAAGTCAATCCTTTGGAAATGAAGGTTAGAACAGGAAATGCGATGATCATTGGAAGCAATGAATATGCAGTTGCCTGATACACATCAGATAATCTTCCTTCTCCATCACGGATGCTGCAGACTAAGTAATTTGCGACCACCCATAAGAAGAATGGAACAAACACCGTTGTCATCTGCTGGAACATGTTGATTTCAGCAGGAATTTGTCTGTTGAATAAGAAACTGGTTTCAAAGATCCAATAAATATATGCTGTAAAGAACAACAACAGATAAATGGTTGCGGATAAATTTGATCCCTTCTTTTCTCTCTTGATGCCATAATATCCATCACCTGGATGTTTAAAGATATAAAATGGGAATACAAGTTCTTGGTAAAGCTTATATTTACCTAAAAATACTTTAACCTTTTGGAATGGTTTTCTCACATAAGGCATGAAATGCGCGAACCGGTTGATCACGTAAAGGATCAATAAACCCATCAGAACGCTGATGATGATGCTGCCGCTGCTGAGCAATGCTGTATTTCTAACTTCCCAATACGCATTGGAATAACCATTTTGGTCTCTTGCGACTTCATAATACTCCATCGCCATTTCATAATTCATGTTGGCGAAATAAGCATTACCGATACCCTTGTTCGCTAAATCGAACAATCCATTCATTCTTAAGACTTCCTGCCATGGTTCGAGGGATTCGGAGTACTTGCCTTCTTGATACAAATCAATGGCGTAATGCACCAAATTGGCGAACTCGGTCGGTACGAAGACTTGAAGTGCGGATGTTCCTTTATCGATGGCATAAATGTTGCTCTTGCTGTCGACTGCGATACCAGTAGGTTCTTGGAATAAACCTTTTTGTTTAAATTCGTCAGGACCAGAGAAGATAAAGAGTACAGACCCATCTGGACCATATTCAGTAATATAACCCATCTGATCGATTGTAAAGATGGTGTTGTAAGGTCCAACGAACATATCTTCTGTCGTATCAAAACCCCAAACCGAACGGCTATACACAAAGTTTGCGATATTGAGCTTCAGATATCCATCTTCACCCTTGGTGCTCGTTAAAATGAGTCCATCATGATCAACAGCAATGTTATACACTGGTTTTGGAATCAGTTTGAACCATTCTCTACGTTGTTCTTCATCAAATAAAATGGATTTTAAGACATTGTCCCACGTATTTGGAATTTGATTTCCTCCGAAGAATCCAAAGAAATTACCATTATTCTCAAACTCAGCAAGACCATTGATATTACCTGCAAGTAAAATATAAACGTTATTTCCACGGTCTGTAATGATCTTTGTCGGATCGAATGCGTCTGCAACCGTGAAATAAGGCGTATTGACAGGTTTCGTATATTCGGAACCTAGCGTATAGGTTTGCGTGAGTTCATCATAGATAAATTGATAACCTTGCTTGTTGCCAAAGTCAGCAACATAAAGATTTCCATCAATACCGACATGCACGCCGCTTGGTTGATTCAAGATGCCATCACCAATGGTTGTCACAATATCATCTTTCAAACTGTATTTGATGACTCTGCCATTGCCGTAATCTGCAATATAGACATTATCATTGTCATCCACGGTCATATCCTGAGGATTATTTAACGTCAATCCTCCAAGATTATAACTGATGGACAACGGTAAATAAGCATCTTGCGTCCAAACAATGCTTCTTTGTGAACTGGAATAAGTATAGGTTCCATAAGGAAGACCATTGGCATTTGTTTCCAGGGATAAGGTAAACAAAAGCGTACTGATTAACATCACGAACAATATTATTTTTTTCATCATTTGATACCTGAATGGGCCATTGTGTTCATGACCTTACTTTGAAGAATAATGAACAAGACCAAATTTGGAATAAACATCATCAACCCTGCAGCAGCGGCTATCCCTTGACCGGCAACAGAGTTTCCTTGAGCAGATGTCAAACTCATCATATAAAACGCGAGCGTTCTCTTACTTTCATCATTGATGTATAACACAGATGTTGTCGTATCATTCCAGATTGCTTGAAAAGCGAGAATACCGACGGTTGCAATCGCTGGAGAAATGATAGGAAGCACAATCTTCATGAAGATCTGCATTTCTGAAGCACCATCAATCTTTGCGGATTCAATCAATTCATTCGGTGTCTGATCGATAAACTGTTTAATCAAGAACATGGCAACCGGCATGACGATGACGGGCAGTATGTGTGCTGCATAAGAATCAATCAATCCTGATTTCGCGATAATCAAATATCTAGGAATTTGGACAGCGATCGGTACGAACATGAGGGCGAGCGTATTGAGTTCAAATAAGAACTTCTTTCCTCTGAATTTAAGCTTGGAAAGTGCGTACGCCGAGAATGCCGTAATGAAGATCGCCAAGGTCACACCAATCAATGTGATTAAAATACTGTTCACTAAATATCTTGAGAAAGGAACACCTGATGAGGATACGATTCTTGAAAGTTCTGTAAAGTTATCAAATGTAGGTCTTGTTACAAAGAACTTAGTCGGATACGCGAAAAGTTCACTTTGTGGTTTAAATGCATGGTTCACAATAAAGATGATTGGAAGCAGCATCAGCATGGAAAATGGAACTAAGAATGCATAAAACGGTAATTGGCTCTTATTAAAGCGTGTAGGATTGATCTTTGTGCCTTGAAATGAGTTATTTGCCATGGTTCTACTCCCTTTCCCCTAGCAAACGCCAGGTAATTTTAGAGATGAAATAAACAAGCAGCAACAAAACAACGGAAATTGCAGCTGCATATCCCATCATGTATCTGATGAATCCAAAGTCCTCGATATGGTTCACGATCAATTGTCCGGCATATTGTGGTGTCGGGTTGGTTCCGGATAAGGCAACCCCGATACCGCCTGCCTGAAAGGTGGTAACAACTGCCATGACGGCTCCAAATAACATTTGAGGCTTCATGGATGGTACGGTGATATAAAATATTTCTTGTGCTCTGTTTCTGATACCGTCCATGTATGCTGCTTCATAAAGCGTCTGATCGATATTGAGCACGCCCGCGAGCATCGCTAAAAATCCGACACCCATGCTGCTCCATAAAGAAACTAAAATCATGATGGTCATCAAATACTGCGGAGACTGTAAAAACTGGATAGGCTCTAAAATAACGCCCCAGTTGAGCAATAAACTGTTCAAGTAACCTTGAGAGTCATCTGAGAAAATGATTCTCCACATCGATGCCAATGCAACCCCGAATGTCAGGGATGGAGAATATAAAATGATTGCGAAAATCGTTCTTGGTTTGGATGGAATCTGTGCGAGCATCCAAGCTAGAAGGAAAGATAATATATATCCGACAGGTCCTACGATCAATGCGAATTTAAGAGTATTCGATAAAACGAATTGCATGAACACAGTATCCATGGTAATCAATTCGATATAGTTTGTAATCCCTACAAAGGTTGGTGCTTGAATGGCATTGAAATAAGTGAAGGATAAGAAAATTGCTGCTAAAACCGGAACGACGACGAATACGAAGAATAATGTCCAATATGGAACGATAAACCAGGCTGGACGATTCATTTTGCTAATCATTGTTGTCCACCTCCGTCAGCCAGTAGTCAATATTATAAATACTGGGTACGATGTATTCTTTTAAGATGACGCCTTGATAGGTATATCCAAATTCGGCCATCTTGTATAAAATTTCACGGTTTGAAATACGTACCGCTTCATCTAAAGCTTGTCTTGGGTTTGTTCCATCAAAGACAATCTTTGTCCAAGCATTGGATATTTCTCTTTCAACCATGTAAGCACCTGGAATACGGGAGGATTCTAGTGCATATCCCCATTGTTCCATAACAACATCTTTATATTCTTTAGGCATGGATAATGTTTGGAATGCGTCAAGATTTGCAGTATTCCAGAAATATGCCTGTCCGTATGTGCTTTGAAGCAGGAATGCGAATTCTGATTGAATGTCTGTGGACATCCACCATTTCAAGAAATCCCATGATTCTTCAGGATATTTGGTTTCACTCATGATCATGGATGCCTGCGCACCAACTGCGGAGTAACGGGTAATGGAATCAGTTTCTTCGTTATAGACACCTGGATGAAGATCCATGCTCCAGAGACCATCAAGCTCTACTGCTGCGTTATCTAATAAGATGTATGTGGATAAATCAGAAATACCAATAGGAAGCGTACCATAACGGAATTGGTTATAGAAACTTGCTACGAATTTAGGCACATTATAAAGTGTGAAGAGTTCTGACATCAAGGTGATGCCTTTTAAAGTGGCTTCACTGTTGATTGCTGTCTGCATGCCGTCAGCGGAATATAAATCACCACCAAATTGATAAATGAATGGAAGTGTGGCAACGAATGGCTTCAGCCCGCTGTATTGAGCAAGCGGTACGAAATAGTTCATGCCGTAGCTCTGCAAAAGTGGTAATATTTCAATGATTTCATCCCAGGTTTGTGGAATTTCAGTGATTCCGATAGAATCTAAGATATCTTTTCTATAATAAGTTACCCAGAAGTTTTGTGTTTCAGGAATACCGAACACACCTTCTTCGAAGACGTAGGGAATCATCGCACCTTTGGAGAAATGACCGACCAGTTCTTCATAACCTTCAAATTGTCTTAAGTCTAAAGATGCATCACGTACTGCGAAGTCATAAGGTATCCAGTGGTTCACGCCAATCGCGATATCAGGTGACTGTCCGGAAGCATTGGCTAAAACGAGCTTGTTCTGATCTGGCATCTGAGATAAGGTGATGCGCATGGTTCCATCATATTTTTCATCGATCAAGGACTGCATGATTTCGATGTACTGACGTGGGTGGTTCACCCAAACCGTCACTTCATCATCTCGTCTTGAGGATGCTGAATATGGGTTATTGATGAAGGATAGAACAAGTCTCTTTGTTCCTTCAATGAATCTGATGAAAATATTGGCATATGGCTTATCTATCGGATTGTCACCATGAACAACGGTACGTTCAAGTTCAAGATTGGAACGCATCAAACGCTGCATCATGTTTCCTAAAATCTGATTGACTGAGGAATCTCCATCCGAAAACTGCACCATCAAACTTGGAAGTTTATTGATATTGTCCGCAATGTTTCTAAGTCTCGTAGCTGCAACCTTCATATTTCCTACTTCGGATGGTTGATCAACATCTGTCAAGTTCAAAAGCTTCTGATAGGATTCTTCCAGAAGAATTGCCCAATCCAGAATATCACCAGTCGCTTCAGGGAAATATGCTTCAATATCCCAGTCGCGGTAACGATCTGTTCCTCCTGATGTATAACGTTTCACACGTAAGGACAAGCTTTGAATTTCACTCATCACATACTGGATGGTTTCGATGGTTTGACGATATGGATAGTTAACTGCTTCCAATGTTAATTCGTGTGTTCCCGCTTCTAAATAAACTTTAATATTTTCATTGTTCGCATCTGTCAACGTTCTATTGATGAATGATGTTGTATAGGGGAATGCATAACTTTCAAAAAGATCAAATGGAACTTTTCCATCAATCTTGATCTTCCTAAAGACAGGTAAGTCTTTGATCATATATTGTCTGTACTTGAATGACAAATAATAGTAACCAGATGTTTCAACATCGACTTCATAAGTTAAAGCTTGTCCGCTATTTTGCCATGAATCACCAAAAATAACGTTCAATCTTAAAAATTGCGTATTGTAATAAAGATTGGATGGATCTTGTTCTGGTCTTAATCGGATGGAAGCATCATTTCGATGTGTCATGTTTCTTGCAGCAATCGTGATTTCATCATCGATGACAGGTGCTGATCCATGAACTGCCAAATAAGATGCATAACTTGGAATTTCTTCTTCTACCACATAATAGATCTGTCCGATAAGAAGTTGACCATTGACATATTCAATGGTGATGACATCATCAAACTCAAGTTCAAATTGGAATAAACCAGTGTGCATGCCTTTGTAGTCGCTGATGGGTTGGTTGTACCAGTCCTTGACTTTGATGGAGCTCGGTTGAATTTCATTTTCATAGCGGTCTAGTGTAAATTCAGTCGTTGATAACACCCATTTGGATGGCATGACCAATGTTTGGCTTTCATAGAACTGGCTTTCACCATTCACTTTGATGCTGATTTGAGTATTGTCAATGGTATCTTCTATTTCGTAATAATCAATGGCTAAATAATATAAACCAGGTTCGCTGCTCTTGTTCTGGAATCCGACAGGATGCGTTGAATCCATTAAAAACACATGTCCTGAAGTGCCTTTCAACTGGTTATACTGTGCAACTGCATCTCCATATTCACTATCGTTTTCATCCACCATCTGTCCTGCCATATCGCCGACAAGCATGGTTCTCACTTCATCTGTTTCAATCAGGTTTCTACTCGAATAATCTTGTTTTACCACTGTATAAAGCGGTGTATTGTATGCTGTGCTGATGGAAGAGGATGAGTAATCTTGAATCAGTGCGCTGGCATCATAAAAAGAATTGATCGATGATTTTTTAAAAAAAGAAAGTCCAATCACAAGGACAAAAAAGAACGCCAGAACAATCAGTGTCAGACGCTTAGGATTGATCGCTATGAGTATATTTTTGAATTTAGTCATTCCATTTTTAAAAAATATGCTTAATTTTTTCATGTGCCCTCCACAAATAAAATGGATTCAAGAGGGGAAATTTCCCCTCTTGTCCACCATTCATTATTTAATTATTGTTAAATCAATCTGCTCCGAGTGTTAAGAGCTGTGCCTGAACTATCATGTTCGCATTGCTTTCCCATTGAACTGCATAAGTAGATACAGCAGTAGGTCCGGCAAGAACGAGTGAATCCCAGTTGTATGGGTTTTCAGGATCACTGACCCAAGCCCAGAAATCTTTATAACCTGGAAGCCATTTGTCTAGGTCTGGCTTAGAATATTCAATACGGTTCAAGATATAATCAATGCCTTCAATTTCGTCAACCAAATCATAAACACGGTCCCAAACGCCAGGATATTCAGCAACAGGGAATCTGTCTAAGAATACTGGAAGTTCGCCATCTTCAAGAACTTCAGCTGCACGGTCCGCTTCAAGAAGTGATAAACGCGCGTTCCATCCATCTTCTCCAAAGGTCATCCATTTTGCAAGCAAGAAAGCTTCTTCTGGATATACAGTCTGTGAAGATACGCATTGGTAGTCCAGAATGGTTGGTGGGAATAAACCTTCAGATCCGCTTGGATATGGCCAGAAGCCAAGGTTGATACCATCAGCAGCTGCTTGGTTGATGACACCAAACTGCCAAGAACCTTCGATATCCATCGCTGCATAACCTGTAGCAATCAAATATGCCTGAAGAACAGTATTGGCATCATATACTTCTTGTGTAAATCTTGTTGTCGTACCATCTGTCAACTGGTGTAGAGCAACCTTTTGTTCCATCGCATAGACCCAATCATCAGATGTATAATGGAAAGCTGTTCCATCCCATGTGTCATATTGGACATTGGCATCATTCATCATCGGCCATACCTGTTGGAAATCTGGAGAGCCGTACCAAGTATCCATACCGATCACTAGGTTTTCGGTATTGACTAAATCGAAATTCTTAATCGCTTTCGCAATATTCACGAATTCATCAAATGTCCAATCCTTGACAGGATAGCCATCGTTATCAATTCTGTATTCTCCAGCAACTGTAGAAAGGTTTGCATCTTCAAAAATATCTAGGTTGATCATGATACCCTTCAAAAACTGGAAGGAAGGTACAGCATAGCGCTTGCCATTGTAAACAGCGGTAGCTGCGATGTTGTCATAAACAAATTCAGTATCTGGATCTGCATCCCAAAGATCAGCGACATCAAGCGTCAAGCCTGCATTGATGACTGTTGGAACGTTATCTGTAGCAAATACGTCAGGAAGCAATCCT
>JFJP01030236.1_pt1 | contig 12878 bp, 13 predicted proteins | sample 431651 | NCBI WGS metagenome assembly JFJP01 (sample SAMN02602958, study PRJNA72255) | Microbial mat metagenome, whole genome shotgun sequencing project. | biome: fresh water; feature: sink hole; material: water; isolation source: purple microbial (photo- and chemosynthetic) mats found in... | reverse complement strand
ACGAACGGGATGGACGTCTGTATCACGCGATCTCCAGAGCCGTGGTCCGTTGGCATCGTAGTGGCCTGTTGGGAACACTTGAGGACAAATGGGGCATCCCCCGTTCGCGCTTTACTCAACAAATGGAGCAACACTGGAAGATGCCGAAGACTAGCCCGCTTTACTGTGGCGACAGCGTGACCGCGAGTACGCCAGCGGAATGTCTTTAATTCCGGGTAGAAGCCGTCAAACGCCAGGCAACCTGACCGCTTAAAACAAAGGCCAGCATCTAAAACAAGATGCTGGCCTTGAACAAACCGCCGGACGTTATGTTCAGGCGTATTGTTGCGCGGCGAAATCCCAGTTGACCAGATTCCAGAACGCCTCAACGTACTTCGGACGCAGGTTCCGATAATCGATGTAATAGGCGTGTTCCCAGACATCGCAGGTCAGCAGTGCTGTCTTGCCGGAGGTCGCTGGCGTTCCGGCATTACTGGTGCTCATCAATTCCACGGAGCCATCGGCATCTTTGACTAGCCAGCCCCAGCCGGAACCGAAGGTGCCAATTGCGGTCTTGGCGAATTCTTCCTTGAACGCCGCAAACGAACCAAACTTCTGGTTAATCGCCGCCGCCAGCGCCCCGGTCGGTTCGCCACCGCCATTCGGCTTCAGGCAGTTCCAATAGAACGTATGATTCCACACCTGAGCGGCGTTGTTGAACACGCCGCCCGACGACTTCAGCACGATCTCTTCCAGGGACAGATTTTCAAACTCCGTGCCCTTGATCAGATTATTCAGGTTAGTCACATAGGTCTGATGATGCTTGCCATAGTGAAACTCCAGGGTTTCCGCCGAGATGTGTGGCTCCAGCGCATTCTTGGCGTAGGGCAAAGCAGGCAATTCGTGAACCATACAGTGATCTCCTTGAGGATGAGTGATGGAAAAATCGCGTCGATTTGGAACCCGCTGGCGGCATGAAGTTTCGCCAGAACAGGCGGGACGCGACAAACCCGGCCAGTCTAGCCCCCGCCTCTTGGCGATGCAACGCGAGGTTAAGCGCAGCGGAATATTGGCGTGAACAAAACCTGCTGACTGCTTGGGGCGTCTCCATGAATTTATTTTATTTCCAGACCACATCGTCAACCCTCGATCCGTTGCCCCGTTACCAACTCCTGCTATAAAAGTTTTAGATATTAAAATAAGAAACAAAAGGTTAGTGTTAAATCTTGTTTGGTTCCGAAGTAGAACAATAAAGTTGATGGTTGTTTTTTCACTTGACAATGAATTCTACCTCAATTAAAATTAAGAGAGTTGTTCTTGTTTAATAAAATGTTGACGCACTTTAAAGGTTCTTAGATATGCTGATTTCAGCGTCTATTATTCCATATATTGTCCTTGTTTGGATTGTGGGCAGCTTGGCTATTGCGTTGATTGGAATTAATAGAAAATTTGGTTTTTGGGGTTATTTTTTCTTTTCACTGATATTCACGCCGGTCCTCGGTCTTATCTTGGTGATGGCATCGGATCCAAAGAAGTCACCTAAAAAGCTGCGCTAAAGCGAACAAAAATGTTTTTCGTCCTGCTGCTATTTCTCGACAGATAGACTGTATTTGTTGGAAGTAATGCTGGCAATGTTGAAGTTAAAATTTCCAGTAAGGTCAATCGAGTCAATCACCCCGCACTGAAGGCAGGGATTTTTCGCGGAGAATCTGATGAGCGACAACACAACAGCTACTTTAGATGGTGCCAATTTCGAGTCTGGAGTCGACCCGGTATCGAAAATTTTCGAGTCCGTAGCGGACTCAGTGTCGGAGATTGACGCCCGTGATCGTCATCAAAAAGCGCTGCATCACGTTAAAAACAGCACTATTCTAGCGATGACTGCCGGGATGATTCCTATCCCGGTAGCTGATCTAGTCGCCATAACGGCAATTCAGCTACGGATGCTACAGAAACTGACGAAAGAGTATGATCTGAAATTCAGCAAGGAGATAGTGCAATCCCTTATCGCATCGCTGGTAGGGGGATCAGCATCGACTGCCGCTGGACTCGGTTTGGCCAGTGTGCTTAAAGGGGTACCAATGATCGGTCAGGCGGCTGGAGTTATCGGCACTAGCACTATGGCAGGCTTTTTTACCTATGCCGTTGGCATGACCTTCCTACACCACTTCAAAAGCGGTGGTGATTTGTTGAGTTTCAAACCCGAGCAAATGAAGGCCTATTTCCAGAGCGAAATGGAAAGGGGACGCGAGGTCGTCAAGAGACTTCGTAGCGAAAAATTACCCTCACGCGCCGAACAGGCCTCCGAAATCGACGCCCTGACCAAACAGGTCAGCGAGATGGCGGGTAAAATGGAGGCTATGATGGCAGTGATGAGCGCCAACGATAGTAAAGTGGGCCTGGGCTAATCGGCGAGCGTCGTCTGTCAGCAGTCGCTCTACACTGCCTTATCCGCTACGGTCTTCGATAACACTAAAACGTGCAGTGATACATGACTGCTCTCACTGTTAAGTCAAGTTGGGTTTGAATCGATGCACCCTAGCGAACTGGAAGAATCAGACGAGCAGCACGCTTCCACTTTTGCCGATCGCCTTCGTCAAGGCGTTGCCTATTTTGCCGCGCTGTTATTGATGCTACTGCTGCTGCTAGCTTTTCTTTGGCCGTTTAGCGTGATTAACATCAAAGCGGGTGAGGCCGGGGTACTTTATAAGCGATTCTTCGGTGGAACAGTAGTCGACCAGGTATATGGCGAGGGTATCCATGTCATCTGGCCATGGAATACCATGACGGTCTATAACGTCAGAATTCAGGCCAGACAGCATGAATTTCGCGTCCTGACCAATAAAGGTCTGCCCATTACCCTTCACCTAAGCATTCGCTACTATCCGGAATACGACCTCCTCGGGATGCTACATCAATCAGTCGGTCCTAATTACGTCGACACGATTATTGTCCCGCAGATTGAGTCAGTATTACGTAAAATTCTCGGTCAGTATGATCCTGAGGTGATCTACACCACACAGCACGGGGTACTCGATAATATTATTGTCCAAGCCCTCGAAGAGGCTAGCCAAAAATTCGTGACTGTTGACGAAGTAATCATCCGCCGTGTTGAGTTGCCAGATGTCATTCGTGATGCGATTGGCGAAAAATTGATCTATGAACAGAAACTACAGGCCTACTCGTTTCGCCTCGCCGCCGAGCGCGAAGAAGCGAAGCGCAAGGAAATCGAAGCGGAGGGCATCCGCAGATACCAGCAGGTTGTCGCTGAGTCACTCTCCGAGAATGTGTTGACATGGAAGGGGATTACAGCGACGGAGCAGCTTTCCAGTTCGCCAAATAGCAAGATCGTAGTGATTGGGGCTGGCGACAAAGGCTTGCCGATTATTCTGGGTGGGCAGTAGACTGCCCATGCGAGTGATCCCCTGAATGCGCTTACAGCACCAACACCTAGTGATGGCAGTGCTGCTGCTTGTTACGGCACTGCTAACCGGCTGTAATGAGTGGCGTGCGCCAAATGACGACGAATTGGTGAAGCAGCGCACCGATTACGCCCGCAATAGCGATGGACCGCTTCGTATCCTTCTGATCTGGAAGGATGACCCGATGTTCTACCAAGGTGCCGAACTAGCCATAGAGCAGATCAACGCCGCAGGTGGTGTGCTGGGACGACCGCTTCAGGGAGTCCAGATTGTCGAAGCAGGCGCGCCGAATGACGTTGCTGCACAGGTCAAAACCCAAATACGGGATACGAGCATCTTTGCCGCCATTGGTTATACCAATTCACGATTAGCAACCGTGGCATCGGTGATTTATGAACGCCAGAAAGTCCTTTTTATCGCGACAAATGCGACAGCGCGCAAGTTGACCAGTTATGGATTCGACATGGTATTTCGTATTATACCTGACAATAGTCAGATGACAGATCAGTTAGTGAAATTCGCAGTTCAGGCAAACTGGCATCAGATTGCGATTATTCATACCCGTGATGTGTATGGCGCAGAGCTAGCCGATCTTTTCAAGAAAAATGCTATAGATACGGCTGATGTAGCGATTCCATTTCAGAAATCATTTTTTCATAACCGTGAAGATCTGCGTGAAATCGTCGCGATGCTGAAACCTTTGCCACTCGATGCTGTATTTTTTGGCGGCATCGACCAAGATGGTGGTCGCCTACTCCAACAGATGGCGGAGATGAATGTGCGATTACCGGTACTCGGCTCCGACGGCATGGATTCGAGTGAAGTCGTTAACATCGCCGGAATTGAGGCGAGCAATGGCATGATCGTGCCAACTCCATTCCATCCAGCGATGCCGCTAGCCGCAAAGTTCATTGAAGCGTTTGTGAAGCGCTATGAGAAGCCGCCAACTTCCGCTGCGGCACTGGCATATGACGCGGTTCAGCTACTGGCCCATGGTGCAACAATTGGCAAGTCTGCGGTGCCGGTGGTGCTATCAGTCTCACTCCGCTATATGGACCCATGGCAGGGCGTTACAGGGACGCACCAGTTTGATAAAAAAGGCAATATATTTAATAAGGACATACATTTCAAAGTGTTGCGTGGTGGCCTTTTTTACTTTATTCCTGAATAAACGGTTGCAACCCATATTTCTTCGCTACAATGAAGTAAAGTGTATTATGTTACATAAACTAATTGCAGCACAGCTCCTCTCACTTGCCATCGGCAGCGTTATGCCGCTGTTAACAGTTTGGCGGCGCGACATGGTGCGTATTCCGGCGATATTCCTGATCCTCACTTTAGCTAGTCCGGTCACTGCCGTCGCTGTAGATGAACATGACACACTACCTGGCACAGCCGATGCGAATAGCTCGGAAACGTTGAAAAAACTAAACCTGATTCACATTGCTGGTGGATTTTATACCGGAGTCTACTATGCAATTGGCACACAGATGTGCCTGCTGTTGAACCGTGAGCGTCAGCAGAATGGCATTCTTTGCGGCGTGGGCATGACCGGCGGCAGTCTTGACAATCGTACCCTTCTTGAAAACGGGGTGGTCGAATTTGGTCTCATGCAAAGCGATCTGATCAGCTACCAACCGGGTTCACCACTGCGGGGCATTATCCGGTTGCATGATGAAGTCGTTTACTTTGCACTAAAACCGCAATGGCTTGATAGTGCGCTAGCCGAGCTACCTTGGTCGGAACTACGCATTGGCGTGGTCGGATCTGGTTCCTATGCATCGGTTAACAAGCTCCTGATCCAATTGGGTGTTGCCACGAACTCGGATTCTGCCACGATTGCGGCGCTACAACTGCTCTCAGTGGGTGAATTGCGTGATAAAATAGCGACTGATGCATTGGATGGCTTCGTAGTCATTACCGGCAAGTCTTCGCCATTTGTTACTGGACTACTGGAATCAGGCCGTTTTCGCCTTTATCCGCTGTTGCTACCCTTGGCATCTGGGGACTATCCCGCTTATCAGCCCGCTCAGATTCCAGCAGGTCACTATCCACACCAATCCGACACCGTACCGACCCTTAGCGTGCACGCGATCCTGCTGAGTCGAGAGATGGTTGCTGATGCGATGGTTGAAGCACTATTAGTACAAGTCCATAACCATTTCCAAGAGTTTCAGCAAGCTCATCCATCGCTACAGGAGCTAAGACCTGAAGATCTGACCGGCGTATTACCACTGCCTCTGCATCCGGCTGCGGAACGCTACTTTCATAATTTGGCCAAGCGCCACCTTGACACTGCTCCGGCGCAGTTGCAATCACAGCAATTCAATCGCAATTTATGGCAAAAGAGCTTCCATACGACCCCGCATAATCTCCGGGGAATTGACCCGTAGAGATTCAAGAAAAATCCCTCATGTAAATTTTGTTGCAATGAAAATTAACCTTGTCTCTGGAACTGGCAGTGGCCCTACCACCGTTTCCGCATTCGATGCTGCGCTACTAAATGCAGGTGTCACCCATTGGAACCTCCTACACCTGTCGTCGGTGGTACCGACCGGCAGCAGTGTGGTAGAAGAACCGATCACCACCCCGGAAAGCGAGTTTGGGCAACGGCGCTATGTTGTAATGGCGCATCGATTTGCAATCATCCCTGGCGAGCAGGCTTGGGCTGGGCTGGGCTGGTGTCAAGATGACAGTGGCAAGGGATTATTCGTTGAGATCACGGGCAGCAGTGAGGCCCAGGTCGATGCGGACTTGCGTCTGACTCTCGATTCGATGAAAGCACGCCGTTCGTTCCCGTTGGGACCGAATTGCACCCGGATAACCGGTGCATTTTGTCGCGACGAGCCGGTATGTGCCTTGGTGATTGCGGTTTTTCCCGGAACCGCATGGTGGCATTAATTTTGGCGCTCATGCCAAACGATCTAATCAGCTACCACCAAGTTTACTGCTACTGGGCATTGTCCAGTGGCGTGACGAAATCACTTGATAAAAAAAAACCGAAAATCTGACGATATATTACTACTGCCGCTGTATCCCGGCTGTAGAACGCTGTTTTCGTGATTTAGCCAAGCACCTGCCTTGACACTGCTCCGGCGCAATCGTAGTAATAAACGACCCCACCGCAAGTTGCGGGGAATAGACCCATAGAGATTCATGGTAAAAAAGCTTCCATGTTTGAATTAATTAAAATTATTAATAATCAAACTAACATTTTTAAATTTCGCTACCTGTTAATACTGGTATTGAACGGTGTAGCCTATGCTATCATGCTCAATGTGATCAATATAGCTATTGAAATGATTCACCATCAGCAACAGGAATTTTACCTAATGCTGATTTTTTTGCTTACTTATTTGTTGATGTTTATCTGTAGCAGAATCTTTGCGGACAATGTGATTAATCAAAGTGAGAGGTTGATAGAACGACGTCGCAACGAGTTATTTAATCTTGTGTGCGACGCTGACCTGCTGATTATTGAGCATATTTCTAAGGGTGAAATCTATTCGCGTATCGCGACAGATACGAAAACTATATCAAATAATGCAGCAGTGATTGCTGATTTACTGAATATTTTAGCCCGTGCATTATCGGTAACGATATACATGATTTTTATTTCTGATATGGGGGTGGTAGTTATTCTCATCGGGATATTAACGTATGGTTTCATCTACAAAAAAATCAATCCTCACGTTGCCCGTTATACACGTCAAGTGGATGTTCAAATTGGATTACTTGTTAGTTTTGTTGAACATTTAATTTCTGGTTTTAACGAATTACGGGTTAATCATCGTAAGTCCGATGACCTGAAAGCAGAGTTCAGTCGTAGTGCGAAACAGGCGATGGTCATCAAGAGAAAGACTGGTATGCTCTACGTTACGAGTTTTATGGTCAGTCAAGCTGTGCTATTTGCCATCATTGGCCTGATCATTTTTATTTTTCCAAACTTTTACCCGGTTGATGCAGTGTTAATCGGTAATTTGACCGCGGCAGTGATGTTTTTATTTGTCCCAATTGACATCATAGTGTATTCAAAGCCTATGGTTTCATCTGTACGCTCGGCTTTTGATAGCATCGATGAATTACGGAGTACACTGCGGGATAACCAGCGGGTCGAAAATCAGGTTAAACGTTTCAAAAGGTCACGTTTTCAATATTTTAGTGAGATAAAATTACTCAATGTCAGCTTCACTTTCTATGACAGCCAGCAACGGCCGACTTTTCAGTTTGGTCCTTGCGACTGCACGATCCATCGTGGCGAGTTGATTTTCATAGTAGGTGGCAACGGCTCCGGTAAGAGTATCTTTTTAAAATTGCTTACCGGACTCTACTACCCAGAACAGGGAGGTTTGTTTGTAGATGAGCAATTGGTTACCGGATCACTTTATGAGGAATGTCGTGATTTATTTTCAATTATCTTCACCGACTTTCATCTATTCCATCGGCTACTGGATTTTCAGCCAGAAAAAGCCGGTCAAGTAGCCGATTTGATTGCTGAGATGCAGTTAAATCATAAAACCGCACTCCATAATGACCGATTTCTAACCACCGATCTTTCGACAGGGCAACGTAAACGGCTTGCCTATATTGTTGCACGGCTTGAGGATCGTCCGGTGCATATTTTTGATGAATTCGCCGCCGATCAAGATCCTATTTTCAAGCACTTTTTTTACGAAAAAGTGCTGACTAAGCTTAAAAGTGAGGGCAAAACAATACTCTGCGTGACGCATGATGAGCACTATTTTCATCTTGCTGATCGCATTATAATCTTCGATAGTGGTCGTTACAGTGAGGTTGATAATTTTGTTGATGGCGATGTAACGGCACTCTTTAAGGGCGAAAAGTGCTAATATCCTCCTGCAAATTTTCCCATGGTCTGAACCCACTATTGCCAATGACCTTTAGATATGACATCAAAATCCAATATGAGTCAAACTACTTTCTCACCAATCTATGTAGGTAAACGAACTTTTCTTGGACTACATGATCTCGTTGTTTCCCTCTATACCGAAAGGTGTCAGTTTCAGTGCAGCTACTGCAATCTCCCCGAAAGTTCGCATCCCGGACCGATGAAAACCGATGTCATTATCAAACAGATCGATCAAATCATGGAGGATCATAAAGAAAGCTTGCCATCGTTCGGACAGTTTTCGGTTGGTAACGAAGGATCGATTCTCGATCTGCAAAAATTTCCGCGTACAGCATTTGACCATCTGATGGATCAGACCCAAAAGCTACCCAACCTTAAAGTTCTATCACTGGAGAGTCGGCCAGAATACATTAGAGCGTCTCTGATTCGAGACGTCCGAACCCGTACCCGCGTGCCCAAGATCGATATTACAATTGGCTTCGAGACACAGGATGATCATTTGCGCGAGGTGATTCTTAAAAAAACAATTCGCCGCAAGGTGTTGGAGGAGCGAATTCGGCTGCTTGGCGATCTGGGTGTGCGGCTAACCAGCTATGTGTTGCTAAAGCCAGGGCCCACCATGAGCGAGCAGGAGGGTATTGACGAGGCGCTGCACACCATCCGTTATCTTCACCACCAATGCCAGTACGCGGGTACCGAATTGGTGATCTACCTGAACCCTGTCTATGCCGCACTGGGTACGCCGCTCGCACAGCAGTTCTTGCTACACCGTTACCAACCGCCTCAGATCCAGAGCGTGATCAAGATCATTGCTCTAACCCGTGATTTAAATGTACCGATCTACACGGGTCTTTGGTCTGAGAATAAAGCCATAGAAAACGGTGATTACCAATATCTCGACAGCCATTGTGAAGTGATTCGCAATGCGATCAAGCACTACAACAAAACACAGGATTATAGTGTGATCGAACCGCTCGCGATGCTACACTAAGCGTGTGGATTACTACCTGAGTACACTGTAGGTGCGATGACTGAACCAAACATTGCCCACCACGCTCATTGCATGAATAATCCTTGTTATTAGGAATCCTGTGATCAGTACGTCACAAAATATTGAATTTGACTGGGTTACGATCCCATCTGGGCCGTTCTGGATGGGCACTAACCTTGACTGCGACCCCGTCGCCTCTAGCCCGGAGTGGCGCGATTGGGTTATCCGTACCGAGTGCCCGCAGCATCAGGTAGTGCTACCCGCCTTTCAAATGAGCCGTTATCCAGTCACCAACCTGCAGTGGCAACAGTTTCTCGTAAATAGCGGCTATCTTTGGCCTGATTACGATAAGCTCTGGATCAATGGCCTGCCAGATGGCAAGGCATACCATCCAGTAGTTTGGGTCACTTGGTCTGATACCTTGGCCTTCTGCCGATGGGCCGGAGTTCGGTTGCCAACTGATGCCGAATGGGAGAAATCTGCTCGTGGTAATGATCAGCGCTGCTATCCATGGGGTAACCAGTTACCTACTGCAGCGCTTGCTAATTATGATCATCAGGTTGGCGACACCACCCCGGTCGATCATTACCCAGCAGGACAGAGTCCTTATGGAGTCTACGATCTCGCAGGAAATACCTGGGAGTGGATCAGCACACTTTGGGGTAGTGATCAGGATCACCCAGAATTCAGCTACCCATACCAGCCCGACGATGGTCGGGAATCGCTAGGTCATACCACTCGACTACGGATGGTGCGCGGTGGTGGTTGGAAATATTCACCTGATCTGATCCGTGCTGCCTATCGTGACTGGAATAAGGCTACTGTACGCGGCAGCGCGCTCGGATTTCGCGTTGCAACCGATTGATTCACTTACGAGTGCAGATGATGCAAGCAAGACCGATGATGTACCCTTTACCCTGCGATGTCAGCGACGCTTGGCTGGATGCTGCCATACACATTGATACACGGGCTGATCAATACCAACAGACCTATCAGTATATTCGTCGCAGTGCGCGGCCCGTTGGCTTCGTACATCACGCTACGGCACTGATCAAGCTCTACCACATGGAACGTGAGGATACTGCGCTACCGGCCAATTTAGTGACAGGCTTCAGCGACTTTGTGGTTACCTTGCTTGCTAGTGGTCAGGTGCAAGCAACCCAAGGCTGCGGTTTTGCGATTCTGTCACAAGGTTTCGTGAGTCTTAATCTCTGGGGGCGCGGCAACGTATTATTTACCACTACCTACACCGTTGAAGATAATGCCCCGGAACTGTCCCCCCAGACACTCTCCCGCACTGGCGTTGCCTGCACTTGGGAAATCTGCATTATGCGGTTTGAATATGAGGCATGGCATCACTATCTGGAAACGCCGCAAGCGCCAACCGATAAACGGCACTATCTGACGCGCTTTATTGCCGGTCCACTCTACTAAGTAAACGTTATCACGGTCGAACGCCGAACATTGGCATTCAGTCGAATGCTCAGTACGCACCCCGATCCCTTTCAAAAACTTCGCGACTTTCCACGCGAAGGCTACATTATTATTGTCCTGTCGATTATTTCCGGTCTCGCTACTGGCTCGATGATCGGGGTACTGGTCAACACCGTCAATCAACCCGTCGACCACCTCTACTGGTTTTCGGTACTTGAATTTTCAATCCTGATGGTCTGTGCGCTCAGCACCAAATGGATTGCAATGAGCCGTACCGAGGTGATGATAGGGTGTCAGATTAGCGAGATCCACACCGCCATCGGCGAACGACTGCGGGTTGCGGAACTGGCCGATATGGAACGCCAAGACCACGCAACTTACCTCTATTCAATGATCGACACGATACAGATCCGAAGGGCAGTGGTGAAGGCTTTTAATGGCCTGCAGGCGCTGGTGTCGATACTGTTTACACTGGTTTATATCCTCTGGCTTTCGCCGATCGCTGGATTCATGCTGCTGCTGATTCTGCTGCTCACTACCCTTGTTTATCGGTTGTTAAGCCGTCGCTTGGGACGTTTTATGCGTGATGCTGCACGCGAGGAGAAGCAATTACTGGGCTACATTGACGAGTTTATGGATGGCTTCCAGGAAGTGAAGAGCAATCCTAACCTCAGTGAATCGCTGGTCCGTGGCACGATGCTGCCGGTTTTGCGGCGCATCCGCTCGCTGCGTTCCCAAATTGGCTACGATGAGGTGACGCTGACGAATTTGGTCATGCAGGGCTTCTTTACGCTACTCGGTATCTGTGTATTTCTACTCCGCTTTTCCATGACCGAGCAAACATTGGCGACGCTGGTGGCGGTGATTCTGTTCCTGTGGAAGCCGATTTGGAGCGTCATCGATGCGGTGCCGGCGGCGATCACCGGCTACACCGCTTGGCAGCGACTGTTGCAACTGGGCGATAAGCTGCCACCGCCGACACCGCAGCGGCGGCGCACGGACCGCGATCCGTGGCGACCTTCCCTGCCATTGACCTTCAAAACGCTGCAGTTTGATCAAATCGGCTTCGACTACCACGACCGCGACGGTGCAATCCTTTACCGTCTCGGCCCGGTCGCCATAACGCTGTTTGAAAATGAAACACTGTTCATTGTCGGCAGCAACGGCAGTGGTAAATCGACCCTGGTTAAACTCATGACCGGCCTCTATCGGCCCAGTACCGGCCAATTTTTGCTCAATGGTCAACCGGTGGCTATGTACGATCATCAGCACCTGTTCTCAGTCATTTTCAACGACGTACATTTGTTTGAACGCCCCTACGGAATTCCCGACCTCGAGACCAAATCGGAGCGGGTACAACAGTGGCTTAATCGGCTGGGCCTCGCCAATAAAGTGCAATGGTGCGGCAATCGGTTCAGTAATATTGACCTCGCGCCCGGCGAGCGCAAACGACTGGCGCTGATCGGCGCACTGCTAGAGGACAAGCCTATTCTGATTTTTGATGAATGGGTCGCCGAGCAGGATCCCACCTACCGACGTTTTTTCTACGAAACGCTGCTGCCAGACCTCAATGCCGCTGGAAAAACGGTGATGGTGATTAGCCATGACGATGCCTACTTTGCTTGCGCCGATCGGATTATTACGATGCAGAATGGTCAGATTACGACGCTGAAGCGGCTTTGAGACCGCTGATGAATATTTATTCGCTGCTGCGTCAGGAGCTAAACCAGCACTACGGCCAGATCATCGTGATGGTGTCGCTCATCGCGATCAGCAATCTGGTGCTGCTGGTGATCATCCACCATGTCGTCGAAACGACCGACCTCTTTCACCTGTTCACCATTTATCTGAGCGCACTGCTGTTCTGGATCGGCGGCTCACACTACTTCCAGCGCCTGATCGTCAGCTATATTGCGAAGTCGATGGCCATTGTCCGGCTTCGCCTGCTCGACGAATTGCAACGGATCTCGCTACGGACCTACGAAAGTACCGTCCGGCGCGAAGAGGTCTATACCGCACTGGAGTACGACTTCGAAACGATCGGCCAAGCCCTCAACGCTATCACCCGGATCGGTCACGCCAGCGCAATGATCATCAGTTGCCTGCTTTACCTGCTCTTCATTTCACAGGTCATTTTTGTCTTCACCCTGACCCTGATCCTGGTTGGACTGGTTATCTACCT
>JFJP01040459.1_pt1 | contig 12880 bp, 9 predicted proteins | sample 431651 | NCBI WGS metagenome assembly JFJP01 (sample SAMN02602958, study PRJNA72255) | Microbial mat metagenome, whole genome shotgun sequencing project. | biome: fresh water; feature: sink hole; material: water; isolation source: purple microbial (photo- and chemosynthetic) mats found in... | reverse complement strand
TCAGACCAATTATCCAAACATACTTTGAGGGTGCTGAAGGTTTCATATTTAGTTGATTAAGTTATTATCAGGCAATAAAGATAAGGCAATATGAAAAACCTGCACTTACATTTTTAATGAAATAAGTTACAATATTCACACTATTAATACATCTTTCTCAGTGTCCCTCCATGCTCTCCGTGTCTCCGTGGTTAATGGTTTTGCCCCTTGCTCTGAGCTCTGTGCCCCGAGCCTCCTTTTACCGCAGAGTGAATTAAATAACTGATCGAAAGCTGCAACCTGCAATAGCCCAAGCCCCCTTGGGGGGATGGGGGGTAAAATATGCAGGGTGCAAAAACTACGGATATAGATGAGTGGCAAAATATGCAGGGGGGCAAATTTTCATACCCCCGCCTTTTTGCTATCTTTGTCGCTGCAATAATTTCCCGATAAAGCCGATGAGACTTTTGAATATATCATACCCGCAGTTGATTCTTATTTTACTGTCATTCACCTAAAACAGGCGATCCTGTTCCCTTTGCATCAGTATCATTCAAAGGTACAGCCGTCGGGACTATAACAGATAAGGCAGGTAGGTATTTTGTCGAAACAAACATAAATGCATCGATTGTAAGCTTTTCATTTATAGGCTATGAAACACAAACCCGCGAGATAGTTCCCCGTAAAGAGCAGACACTGGATATAAAGCTGGCTCTATCAACAATAACACTAGATGAGGTTATTGTAAGTCCCAAAAGAAGAAATTACAGTAATAAAAACAATCCTGCAGTCGACCTTATTAATAACGTAATCGACGCTAAAAAGTCAAACAGAAAGGAGTCATACGATTATCTCAGATACCAGGAGTATGATAAGATACAGTTTGCACTTAGTAATGTCAGTGAGAAGTTCAGGCAGGGAAGCCTGTTCGGAAAATTCAGATATATTTTTGAAAACACAGATACAACAAAAAGGGTTGGAAACACCATTCTTCCTATATTTATAAAAGAGTCGCTCTCTGATAATTATTTCCGAAGTAAGCCTGAGGCTTCAAAATCAATTCTTCTGGCCGAAAAATCAGAGAATCTTAACGAGCACCTCGACAGCAAGGGTGTTTCGGGATATCTGAACCATCTGTATCAGGATGTTAACATTTATGATAACAATATCTTATTTCTTACAAATAAATTTTTAAGTCCTGTTGCTGAGACAGCCCCGCTTTTCTATCGCTATTATATTCTCGATACTCTTGTGGAAAATAGCATTAATTGCGTTAGACTCTTCTTTGAACCCCGAAACAAAGCCGATTTTCTCTTTAACGGAAGTTTGTACATAACTCTTGACAGCACCTACGCAATCAGAAAAATCGATATGGGCGTGAACAGGGATCTGAATATCGATTGGGTGCAGGATGTTAGTATAACACAGGATTTTGAGTTGCATGGCGAAGATGGGTGGCTGCTTTCGAAAGAAGATATAATGATCGATTTCGGTATTGTGCGCAACTCGCTGGGACTCTTTGGTCAGCGAACCGTATATTACAGGGACTATAAAATTAATGAATCTTTTGGCGAGGAGATCCTCAATGGTCCTGATAAAGTTGAGCGAATAAATCCGGCCTCCGAAAAGACTGATTTCTGGGAGTCGAACCGTTTCATGCCTCTCTCAAAGTCAGAAAGGGGAGTATATACAACTATCGACAGCATAAAAAAGATTCCGGCCTTTAACAGAAGTATGGTCTTATTAACACTTGCAACAACAGGCTTCCTCGATATTGGCAAAGTTGATCTTGGTCCGTTTGAAAGCTCTTACAGTCATAATCTTACTGAAGGATCGAGACTGAGATTCGGAGGAAAAACAACTACGGATTTCAGCAAAAGAGTTACACTCGATGGTTATGTTGCTTATGGACTGAAAGACAAGGTTACAAAATACAAAGCTGGCATAACATATTCTCTTACCAGGAACACGATATACCAGTTTCCTGTAAAGTATTTGAGAATGAGTATACAGAAGGATACCAAAATTCCGGGACAGGAACTTCAGTTTACTCAGGAGGATAATGTCTTTCTCTCGCTGAAAAGAGGCTTGCACGACAAACTATTCCTGAACAACAGTTTCAGGGCTGAGTGGTTTAACGAATATGAAAGCCATTTCTCATACACACTTGGCTATAATTATACAAGGCAGCAGCCTGTTGGCAAGCTGTATTTCAATACAGTTGATTATGCTTCAGCTGTAAATGAAATTCCTTTTATCGATGTCTCCGAGATAAAACTTAATCTGCGTTACGCACCGAATGAATCTTTCTATCAGGGCAAATTGTACAGATTTCCCTATCCTTCGCGATATCCTGTTCTGGAACTTAATGTGGCAGGTGGGTCAAAATCAATAGGTAATGATTACGACTATCTGCGTCTGCAGTTCGATTTGAGCAAAAGGTTTTATGTTTCTGTTCTGGGCTATACCGATATCTCCTTTGAAGCAGGCAAGGTTTTCGGAAAAGTTCCTTATCCGCTGTTGTTCATGCACAGGGCTAATCAGACATATTCTTATCAGATGAATTCGTATAACTTCATGAACTTCCTCGAATTTGTCAGCGATGAGTATGTCTCTATGAATATTGACCACTGTTTTAATGGTTATATTTTCAATAAGATCCCGTTAATAAAGAAGCTTAAATTCAGGGAAGTCGTTACATTCAAGGGACTCTACGGCGGACTAACAAAAACTAACAATCCCGATTTTCAGACCGATCTCTTCAAACTCCCAACCGACGTGTCAGGACTTCCCCTGACATATACACTTGAGTCGAAGCCATATATTGAAGCCGGAGTAGGAGTCTCTAACATTCTTCACATAATAAGAGTCGACTTTATAAAACGCTTTACCTACACCGATCATGCAAACGTTGCCGGCACAGGCTTCCGCCTCCAGTTTCGACTCGATATCTGAAATAATTATTTATATTTACCTCAGATAACCTGAACAACATGAAATATATCCTCCTTTTCCTGCTTCTCATAACAGTATCTTGCTCTCACCAGCCTGCAACAGTAATCCCGGCCTGGACTCCCTATGACGAATCATCAGAACTGGCAGTTAGCGCCGGTCATGAGTCGCGAAAGATGCAGTTCAAACTTATCCAGTCAAGAAACCTTGATAAAAACATGATCTGGAATAAGATAAGGCCGCAACTCGACAATTTTTCGGAAAAAGATTACAATACTCTTCTGCCTTTAATTCTTGAACGGGATATACCTTCAATTCAGGCAAATATTCAGTCAGGTGCCCTTACCTATGAAAGACTTACACAATGGTACCTCTACCGGATTGTTAAATTTGAAAACGACAGGGAGAAATATCTGAATGCCATAATTGATATTAATCCCGAAGCTGTAAATGAGGCTCGCAAAAGAGACATCAGCAAATCATCATCTGATCATCCTTTGTTTGGAATGCCTGTTCTTCTGAAGGATAATATTAACACTGATGGAATGCCAACAACGGCCGGAGCTGTTGCACTTAGGAATAATAATGCTCCTGACGCTTTTATTGTGAAATTATTAACAGAGAAGGGCGCAATTATCCTTGGCAAAACAAATCTCAGCGAATGGGCTAATTTCCTCTCGCCTGCCTGTCCTAATGGATATAGTGCCGTTGGCGGTCAGACTCTTAATCCCTACGGACGCAAGTTGTTCGATACCGGAGGTTCCAGTTCTGGTAGCGCTGTTGCTGTAGCTGCTAATTATGCAGTTGCAGCCGTTGGAACAGAAACATCGGGATCAATTCTTTCTCCATCGAGCAAGAATAATGTGGCAGGGTTAAAACCTACAGTTGGACTGCTGAGCAGGGGAGGCATTGTGCCTATTTCAGCTACATACGACACCCCGGGACCAATAACAAAAAACCTGACTGACAATGCTATTCTGCTGTCAGCAATGACAGGTGAAGATCCTGAAGATGCTGCCACAAAGGATAATCCGAAAGGGAAAAAGTACTGGGAGGATTTGAAGACAGGGACTCTAAGCGGATTGAGGTTTGGCGTTATGAAGAACTTACTTAATGATTCACTCTACAGGCAGGCTGTTGAAAAGATAAAGTCAGCAGGAGGAATAACTGTCGAATTTGAACCCGAGCAGGTCCGTTTTGAAAATTTCACAAATGTGCTTAGCGCTGATATGAAAACAGATCTCCCGGGTTATCTGGAAAAATATGCCTCTGAACTCATTACAATACGCTCTGTTGCTGAGGTAGTTGATTTTAATCTGAAAGATACTATTTCAAGAATGCCTTATGGTCAGGGTCTGTTTACAGGAATCGTTGCACTTGAATTAAAGCAGGAGGAACTTACTGAGATTAAAACAAAATTACATGATGCCGGCACTCTCTATTTTGAGAAACCGATTACAGAACATCAGCTTGACGCAATACTCTCGATAAATAACCGTAGTGCAGGCTTTGCCGCCGTGGCTCAATACCCTTGCCTTACAGTTCCTATGGGCTTCTCGAAAGTTGGTGAGCCGTCGAATCTTACTTTTATCGCACGTCCTTATGAGGAGGATAAGCTCCTTAAAATCGGATATGCCTATGAGCAGATTTCAAGAATGAGGAAGTCTCCTGGCTTGTATTAAAAAGTAATCAGTAATCGGTAAACAGTATTCAGTAACCAGTAATCAGTAACCAGTAAACCAGTAACCAGTAACAAGCACCAAAAAGAACCAATAATGAAACGCTACTTTTTACTCACTTCACTTCTGGCTGCATTTTATTTTCTGAGCGCATCAGCTCAGTCTGAAGGCAAGAACCTTGATATAGTTTTTATCGGTAACAGCATAACTCAGGGAGTGCAGCTAGATAATCCGAATGAGTCAGCCCCTCCTGCATTTGCAAATGCACATATTCGTTCACTCGGAGGAATCACTTCATCGAGATTTCTTAACAGAGGAAAAAGCGGATATACAACAATAAACTTCCTTCCCTGGGGCGATGGCGAATTTTCAAAGGTTGTAGCTGCCACAAAAGAGTTTCATACCGATAATACCCGTTTGCTTGTTTTTTCAATCTCGCTGGGCACTAACGACAGTGCTGAGGAGGGACCAAGAGGAGCACCCCTTAGTCCTGAACAGTATATTATAAACATTAAAGCAATAACTGATCAACTGTTAAAGGATTTCCCGGGCAGCAAAGTTGTTTTGCAGCAGCCAATATGGTACAGTACTACAACATACAACAGGTCGCGTTATCTTTCAGCCGGACTGGCAAGGCTTCAGAGCTATTTCCCGGAACTGAAAAAGCTTGTTTCCTTATATTCCCAAACCAATCCCGGACAGGTATTGATGGGCGATACAAAAGCCTTTGACTATTTCAAAGCAAATCACCTTACTGACCTTATCCCGGAAAAGGGCAATGCCGGAACCTTTTATCTTCATCCAAACAAAAAAGGAGCGGAGGCACTTGGCAAATTCTGGGCAGAGGGTATTCATTATGCACTTGCAAAATAATTCTTGAAGGCTAATCTTTTCCGGGTAAACTCCGTGTCAACTCCGCGTACTCCGTGGTTAATATTTAAAAAAAGTATGAAACAAATAACCAAATCAGCCTTTTTACTTATCCTTACATTAACAGGAGCAACGAAGCTCTTCTCACAGAATGCACCGGCTCTTAATCCCGATTCATTTATAGCACCGGCGTTCTCTGAAGTAACTATAAAAAGTGAAATCAGTTTTGCAGAAGTCACTGATTACAAGGGTAGGCAACAAACACTTTTTCTCGATGTTTATCAGCCATCGGGAGATAACACTTCCGGTCGTCCGGTAATTATCTGGATTCATGGTGGCGGATTCAGAACAGGATCATCACGTACCCAGAATTATATCGTGAAGCTCTGCAGCGACTTTGCAAAGAGGGGATACGTTTGTTTGTCAATTGACTATCGTCTGCGCGATGGTGCCGACATGCCCGACAGAGCGGCAGAGTTTCCTGCATTGCAGGATGCTGCCCGAGATGCAAATACAGCTGTTGAGTGGGTCAGAGCAAATGCCGGGCAGTATAAAATAAATCCGGAATTGATTTTTATTGCAGGAGGCTCTGCCGGCGGACGGACTGCCGCGACGGTTAGTCAGTTCCCCGGACCTGATGAAACGGCGAAGTATACACCTGAATTACTGTTCCGGAAAAAGCAATGGAACAAAAATGGCATTATTGCTAATGCCTGTCTCTGGGGTGGTATCGAGCCCGAAATGCGTGGTTGGGTTTATCCTTATCTTACAAAAAATGGCATCCCGACTATTCTTATTCATGGTGAAAAGGATGTTACTATCAGTGTCAGTAACAGCATAGAACTCGATGAAGCCCTGAGGAATGCAGGTATCACGAGTGAACTGCATGTTATCCCCGGTGCTGCTCACACCCCAACCGGCGAATCAACCTATCCGAAGATAGTCGACTGGGTAGCAAGGTTTTTTGTTTCAGAATGGAAGAAAACCCTTAAATAGTTTTTCATCCATTTATTTTCTTAGCAGGGCAGTGGCACACCAGAGCAGCAGTGCCTGTCCGTGAAGATCGCCGGTAATCCTCTTCCTTGTCATGTAATGCTGACGGTCGTTTTTTATTCGGGTTAAAGATTTTTTGGAAGTGGTAAGGGTTTTACCGGAAGCGATACTGTAAGTCCTTCCCATTTTGCCGTTAGTTCGCCATTACCTTCAGTGATAACGGGTTTTGCAAGTGTAACAGGTAAGTTCCCTTCATTCATTGTAAAAGTGAAGCCCATAACTGCCCTGTTTACCAAAGAGAGGTTAAAGTCTTTTTCTGGTCCTGAGTATATAATAAGATCAATCCACGAGGACTTTCCGTCTCCGCCTTTTTCCCAGTAGCAATTCAAATCTGAAAATGTTGCTTCAAAAAACTGAAAATTGAAACTGAGTCCATTTGTTTTAACAGTGAACTGATCTTTGATTGCAGATGGTGCTGACATCAATGATGCATCCTTAGTATTTCCGAATTCAAACCTCAGCCTCAGATCTTTTGCCCTGAACTTACCGTCGGTAAGTCTGTCTATGCTGATGTGTTTATCTCCGCCGCCGGTAACAAAGTTTATACATGCCAGAACAATGTTTTCCTTTTGATTACTATAAAAACTTGCAGAGCTGAAATCATACATGTCGTGAAGCATTCTTATCTGAAGATATGCCGGATCATTTTCAGTCACCCAGTATGCCAGAAATGGCCGGCGCTGATTCCACATTCCTGATCTGCCGGCTGTAGAAAGGGCATAAGTTCCGGTCATGTATGACGTTCCTTTAATAGCAGGTTCCGCTTTCTCAAAAAAGTCAATTTCTGTTCTTGGGTAAACAGGGTTAAGGAAATATGGCATAAGCTGTTCAGGAATCTTATGTTTTATTTTTACATCGGCTCTGGGTTGAGGCGTTCCTGCAACTATTAAGCCTTCCGAAGCTTCCTGAAGTATAGCATAGAATGAGCCGGTTACAAGTGAGTTATACGACCGGCTGTGGGGGCCTGTCCACTGACCGGATGGTTTGTGGTAATGCCGTGCTATTGTTTCCCATCCTGTATAATAAAGTGATTCAATTATTTTCACTGCCCCCGGTTCTGTAATATGTTGTTTCATTCTGAAGAGCTCATCGAGGGCAACAATTGTGTAGGTAGGACTATTATATTCTGTGAATCCCCCTTTATCGAGCGTATATTCATAAAAAGTATTCAATCTTGCACTTGCATAGCTCTGCATTTCTGTAAGTCCGAAAAGATGTGATGTGACATAAGTAACGTATGTCCCCATGATTGCAATATTTGTATACGATGGGCCAACATTCCTCTTCTGTATTGCTTTGGCGGCCAGGATTATCGCATTTTTAATTTTTTCTTTTAAGCCAACAGGAATATCATTCTGATGACCCATCCAGACGTCGAGGAGACTCACTGCATTAAAGTCCGCCCAATTATAGTCGATCGGAGTTTTTTTTGTAGCCAGAGGTTCCTCCATATAATAGGGCCATACTCCGCACGATTTCGAAGCGGGGTCCTGATCCTGAAGTGTTATTGTCTTTTCAATTATATCGAAAGCTCTTGCCCTGTACTGCTCGTCACCCAGATCGAGAAGCGATACAGCATAGCCAAATGAAGCTCTGACCTCATGAAATGTACCTGTTACGGCATCAGTATGATAATTATAGCCGTTTATAACCTTTGTCAGCATTTTTGCCTGCACATCGTATTTTGCATGCTGTCCGGCAATTGATTTTCTTATTATCTCCTTTTCGTTACTGTTAAGATCAACAGTCTGATATTTAATATATCCGTTACTGAATTTATCCTGAACCGGCAGGGTTGCCGACTCAATAGCTGAACAGGAAATAATAGTCGTGAGAAAAACAAGAATGAGTTTGTTTAGTTTCATATTGCTTTCATTATTACTCTTCCAAAAATAATGAAATAATCGAATGTAAACATGTAGCATTGAAAGCTATCCTCTGTGTTCTTCCGTGTAACTCCGTGTTCTCCGTGGTTAATTTTTTTTACCGCAGGAACGCAGAGTTTTTCGCAGAGAACCGCAGAGAAGTAAAAATGCACCCCTACTGCCCGCTGCCAACTGCCTACTGCCTACTGCCTACTGCCCACTGCCTATTATGACTTGTTAATGATCTCCTGCACAATCTTCGTAACCGACCTGAAATCGATCTTCCCGGTACTCATCATTGGCAGCTCCTTAATAACAACAAATTGTCTCGGCAGGGCAATATTTGGTAACTCATTACCCATCTTTCTCAGGATCTCGGTTTTGTTAATCTCAATTGAAACTGTTGCCACAATTGTCGAGCCTTTCTTTGCATCAGATATTTCTACTACACAACATGATACTCCAACAGGAAGAAATTTTTCAAGAGTGTTCTCAACCTTTACAAGTGATACCATCTCGCCGCCGATTTTCGCAAATCTCTTGAACCTGCCTGCATGGAACAGATAACCATCCTCGTCAAAGTAACCCATGTCGCCGGTGTTGTACCAGCCATCAATAAGTGCCTCAGATGTAAGTACCTCATCATCGTAATATCCGGTCATAACAGAGTCTCCCTTGACAAGAATCTTTCCGACTTCTCTTATTGCACAAGGCTGTCCGGTCTCGAAATTCTCAATTTTAACTTCTACTCCCGGAATAACTCTTCCTGTACTTCCTGGTCTGTTGAATTCCAGTGAGTTAACTGAGATAACAGGCGATGTCTCGGTAGCACCGTAACCTTCGAGTAGAGTAACGCCATGTTTGGTTAAATAGCCTTCTCTCAGTGCATCAGGACATTTATCAGCTCCGGCAACCATAAGTCTGAGCGATTTAAAATCGCCTGGTTCCGACTTATTCAGGTAGCCCCAGAAGAAACTCGGGGTTCCAACCATAATTGTTGGTTTCTCATCACGGGCTATTGTGCTTACCGTCTGGAAATCGAGCGGATTTGCATAGGTTACCATAGTCATTCCATAGCAGAATGATACCCATAGATTGACTGTTAGTCCGAAAATATGGAAGAAAACAAGGTTTGCAAGGATGATATCCTCATCTGATATTTTTACATAGGCGCCAAAATTCTCAATATTTGATGAGAGGTTTTTATGTGATAGCTGAACAGCTTTTGGATCTTTCTCACTTCCGCTGGTAAATAGAATTGCGGCAGTATCGTTCTCGTTACTCTTGTGAATTGTGTTCAGAATCATATTAACAGGAAGCTTCGTTGTAAGAGCAGCTTTAAGCTTATCAAATGTTGATACGCTAAGCATTATGTCTTCGATAAGCACCATTCCTTCAATCAACGGGCAATTAATCTTTTCAAGAAGTGCTTTTGATGTTATTATTGTCTTGAATTTGCATTTTTTCTGGGCATATTTTGCATTGGTCTCAGCACCTGTTGAATAGTTTATCATAACAGGGATGCGTCCGCTCATTAGTGCCCCGACAGTTGCCAATGCGCATCCTGCCGATGTGGGTATCATTATTCCAATAAAACCTTTGTCATATTTTTTAAACTTTGAACTAAGGATCAGAGCGCCGATCAAAGCCCTGCCGTAGGTAACATTTTTACCTGTTGTTTTGTCAATTACTGCGAATTTTCCGGCATGCTTTTTAGCCATGTGCACGAACTGATGATGAAGAATCATAGAGTTAATTTTTAAGTTTTGGGTAAAGTATACTAAAACAATATTACGGTTGCAATATAGTGATATTTGTCATATAGTCGAAAAAATTACAATATCGCCGGACTCATCGAGCAGGGCAAAGGAAGTAAGAAGCACGGGACTGAAACAGAGGAGGGTCGAAAGTTTTCATACTACATGTATTATACTGTAAAACCGGATTTCAATACATTGTAATCTTTAAGCCTGATTTGTTGCTTACAGCTAAAGCATTATATTTGAAAAAACAACTTTACACTGGTTCCTTATAATAATAGATTTATGAAAACGCCTGATTATTCTGACAACAAAAACAATTCCCGCTTTTTATTTCCTGTACTGGTTCTGCTACTAACTTTTTTAGTTTCGCCGGTTTTATCGGGTCAGGCCGGCAAGGAAAAAGTTAAGCCCCTTGTTACCTCTGAATGGCTTAATGGAAATCTGACGAAAAGCGAAATAGTAGTCCTGCATGTTTCTGCAGTAAGGGCAGACTATGAGAATAATCACATACCGGGTGCAAGATTCCTTTGGCCGGGCTATGTTTCTGTATCAAATGAAGTTCAGTCAACTATACCTGCTGAAACGGCTGACCTGAAAAAGACCCTGCAGGGACTGGGTGTAAGCACCGGTTCACACATTATATTATGCGGGATTTCCGGTAATATCGTTCAGGTATGCCGGATTTTTGTAACACTCGAAAAAATTGGATTCAGAGGCAGGGTGTCGGTTCTTGATGGCGGATTTGAGGAGTGGAAGAAAGCGGGACATCTGGTATCAGTTGAAACTCCCCTCGTAAAAAAAGGAAAGATTTCAATCACAGCATATGATAATCTTGTTGATGATCAATGGATGCTTAAAAACCTTGAAAATAAGTCATATAGTATTATTGATGCAAGAGCAAAAGCTCAATACGATGGGACTCCCGATGGAGTAAGGTCAGGGCATATTAAGGGAGCAAAGAATATTCTTCCTACAGAGCTCTACGACAGTAAGACTTATCTCTTTCTTCCTGTTGAAAAACTGAAAGAGAACTTTGCAAAACTGAATATTGGTTCAGGGGTACGTCCTGTATTTTACTGCAACACCGGAAACTCGGCAACTGCTGCTTATGTGGGAGCACTTATCCTTGGATATGAACCACTTGTCTACGACGGATCGATGGAAGAATGGGCTGCAAACCATGAATTACCAATGGAAAAAGCTGAAAAATAAAAAAAGGCGGAAGTGATTCCGCCTTTAATATTTCTAATTACTCCCCTGAATGTACCCCCCTCGAGGGGGGCAGGGGGGCAAAAAAAGTACTACAGTTTATATGGTTTTCTGTACTCGTAGTTCATAAGTCTGTGCTCACTTGCTTAGCATGTGATTGCTGTACTGCAACCGACTTCAATTGAAGCAATAGGTTTCTGACGTGAACGTACTGAGTCGATAAAGTTCTGCATGTGAGGCGAACTGATCTCAAACTGTAATCCGGCCTGTGTCGGTGCCGGACGTCCCTGAGCTCCTGCCTGAGGTGCGCCCTGAGCATTGGCAGGACGTGCTTGCCTGGCCTGTGGAGCCTGTCCGGCAACTCTTGGCTGTGGACGTCTTCCGGCTATCTCAGCTGGAATAAGTGATGGATCGGAACATGCGATATAACCGCGTGCAACTTCTATCCATCCTTTTGTACCAATAAATTTAATTCCCTGTGCGCCTGCATTATCTTCTAGATAAGGCTGCTCTGTCATAACAACCCCTGACTGATATTTAAATGTCATATATTCGGCTCCGTTGTATCCTTTTGGAATAACCTCACAAGGTGCTGAGCCATCCATTCCTATTGCAGCCTGTGCAATATCGAACATATGAGCACCCCAGTCTGCTGTGTAACCGTTACCTGTCTCGAGATACCATCTCCATGCACCCCAGATTGTTTCATTTGCCACAGGATCGAGTGTGATCTGAGGAGCAAGGTCTGAGTTGTATACAATTTTGCCGTCGTTGAGAGGTCCTAACCAGAGGTTCCAGTTAAGGTTACCAGGAATTGGCTGAGCAGGAAGATCAAGTGGTTTTGGAGGATCACCTACTTTAGCATATATTTTTTCTATGTGTCCTATCTTGCCTGCCTGAACAAGTTCGATTGCTTTCTGGAACTCCTTGCTTGAACGCTGCTGGCTTCCAACCTGAACAATACGTTTGTTGTCGTTGGCAACTCTGGTCATAACAAGAGCTTCCTGAATTGAATATGAAAGAGGTTTCTGTACATAAACATCTTTTCCGGCCTGACAGGCGTGAATTGTGCCAAGGGCATGCCAGTGGTCAGGTGTTGCAATTTCAACTACATCAATGTCTTTTCTTTCGAGAAGCTGCTCGTAGTTCTCATAGGTGTCGCAGCGAGGTGCGAGGCCTTTTCCTTTTTGCCACTCCTCAATACGTTTTTTAAAACGAAGCTGTTTTACCGAGTCAACATCGCAGCATGCTACGACCTGTAGTCCGGGAACCCCGGCAAATCCGCTGAAGTCCGACAAAGCCTGACGGCCAAGTCCGATAGTACCCATTAATACGCGGTCGCTGGGAGCAACGCGAACACCGTTAATAACATAACTTGGCAGTATTGTCAGGCTTGTTAATCCCATAGCCGACAAACCCAGGAAGTTACGACGGTTCATTCCATTGGTTTTCTGTTCTTTCATTCTGTAAATATTATTGGTTAGGTTTTATCTTATTGGCTAAAATTATA
>JFJP01039698.1_pt1 | contig 12880 bp, 14 predicted proteins | sample 431651 | NCBI WGS metagenome assembly JFJP01 (sample SAMN02602958, study PRJNA72255) | Microbial mat metagenome, whole genome shotgun sequencing project. | biome: fresh water; feature: sink hole; material: water; isolation source: purple microbial (photo- and chemosynthetic) mats found in... | reverse complement strand
CGTTTGTAATTTCAATATTCGCGATCATGAAAAAGTATTCACTGAGGCCGATCGTATGGAATTAAAGATTAACAGCAATCCATGTCAATAAAACCAATAATAAGATATCAATCATGACCAGCAACCGACGAAATTTTCTGAAAGAAGCAGCGCTTGGATTAACCGGAGCTGCAATTGCAAATCCTTTTGAAGTAAGAGGAAATTCATTTCAAACTCCGTTTTTCACTTCGGGAGCGAATAATGGATTGGCGACCAATGCAACCGATGCCATCCGGAAAATTCGTATGCGCGATATAGAGATTCAAATTCTGGATCATCTGGGCAATCCGTTAAAAGATAAACCAGTTGAAATAGTGCTGACCAAACATGCCTTTTTGTTTGGCGATTGTAATCCAGGCATGGACAGCTTGTTCCGCCAGGGATCGGCCACCGCTGAAAAACTGGATGTGTACAGAAAAGTATTTGCCAGTGTGCTTAATGCGGTAAATTCAACCTGCTACTGGACCGAACGCCCGCGCAACAACATGGCTAAAACAGAAGCTTATCAAGGTGAATATAAACTGGATGGTTTTGCCGACACCGTTGATTGGGGTAATGCCAACGGCCTGACAGTAAAAGGACATCCCCTGTTTTGGACTGTACCAAAAGCTGTGCCCGACTGGATGTCGAAATACGATTATCCCACTCAACTGAAATTTTTGGAAGTACGTTTGCGTAGCATTGTTTCGCGTTTTAAAGGCAAAGTAAAACTTTGGGATGCGGTGAATGAAATGTTGTGGGAACCTGCATTGAAAAACCTAGCCGACCGCAACTGGCCGCATTTGGAATCGCTGGATAACATGGCCGAATACATCTCGTTTGTTCTGCGCATCTGCCGCGAAGAGGATCATGATGCTAAATTCCTGATCAACGATTACGGTTTAGAAAAAAACCACAACGAAAAAGCACAACTCGCAGCCAACGATAACGATCCGAATGCCGCACAGGAATCAGGAGTCAAGGCAAAAGACGGAACGGTTGTAAATGCCCGTTTGCAACGAAAACGATACCTCGAATTGGTGAAACGTCTTCGTGAATTAGGCTTTCCTCCTGCAGCTATAGGGCTACAAGGTCACAGCGGTGCAGTAACAGCGGCTGAACAGATTGCTTTTTATGATGAAATGGCTCAGGGTGGACTTCCTTTACACATCACCGAATTCTGGGCCCATCCGAACGATTTTGGCGATTCGTTCCTGAAGTTACCACAAAAAGACCAGGATCAGCAAATTGCCGACTATGTAAAACAATTTCTGACCAATGCCTTTGCTCATCCTGCTATCGAAAGCTTTTTCTTCTGGGGATTTATGGGAATGGCCACCACCTGGCACGAAAACAATTCGCCCACGTATGAAGAAAAACCTGTTTTACAAATCGTTAAAGACCTGATTCACAAAGAATGGAGTACGCACGAAATTCTGAAAACCAACAGCGACGGAATGGTGCAATTCCGGGGATTTTATGGCGATTATTCGCTGCGTTATGGTTTGCCTGGCAGCGATAAAATGAATTTAGGTATCCCATTTAAAGTTGGGAAATATGAAAATATGCCTTACCGGCTGGAGGCCATTATTTAAAATTGATTTTTGACGATGAAAACAAAGGTTAAGTATCTGTTGATATTCTTTCTGATCGTTTTATCTCAGGTTCAGGCCCAGCCCTGGTCTTGCGCAACATACCCCGATGAAGCTGGCTTTAAGCAACAAATGGAAGGTATGTTACCTAAAATTGCGGCCAAAGAATTTGGACAACGAAGTCTTGCCGAATCAAAATGCACACAATTTGGTTGGCCAGCCCGGTTATTTGCTCGGCGGAAATCCGTTGGACGGCGGCACTGAAAATCATAAAACCATGTGGCGTACAAGTGCTTTGCTGTATTCACAGCTGTTTCCTGATACCACAAAAATTTCGGGCTATCCGGTGAAAGAAGCTGAAAAGCTGACCAAAGAAATGTTGCGCGATTACCTGAAGCGGTTACTAATCAATGGTAATGGTGAATATGATTCACAAATTTATTATCCGCATAGCATCGAAGGTTTTCTGAATTTGTATGATTTTTCGCCTGATGAGGAAACCCGCGAACTGGCCAAATTTGCGCTCGACTATTATTTCGTAACGTATGGACTGAAAGTATTTGATGGTACAATTGCCGGTGCACAAAAACGCGGGTATCTTGCGGGTTCTTCTTCCCCCGCTACCGCGCGATTGCATCGCGTGGTATTTGAACCACATAACCACATAATTTTTTTGTTATTTTAAGTATGACCAGTAATTTATCAAATGAGCAGAAATGCCCCCCCCGGCGCTGATTTGCAACCCGTTTCTTGCTTTGTAAAAGCAAAAGAGAAAACATTATGTGCAGTGCGAAGCAATTGGGAACCGCTGGCAAAAAGTGAAAAGGTTGCTGCCCTCGAATTTCAATTACCATTTTCTGATTTTTAAAAATTTTGTTGTTCTTGTTATACCAAATGCAATTTCAAATCAGTAATTAAAACTTTGAAATTGTTTCCAGTAACCTTGATTTTGCTTATCCAGCTACTCCTCGTTTAAGTGAAACGGAAACGAGGAGTTAATGGGTTTGAGTTTGCTACTCAACTTCATATTGAGTCGGTATTGGAAATTCTGAAACTCTCCCCAAACGCGGGTTCTTCAGCCATCTGGCAGATGTCACCCTGCTCCTTCGGATATGCTTTAAGGTTTGCAGCCGCTGTTGTCGATTTGCAATCATCACCTTACAGCCAGGGATTTATAATCCAATACAACAAAATCAATAGTCAATCGGAAGTTTAATTTACCCCTTTGTCAGAAAGGACAAGGAGGTTTTTACTTAAAATGATTTACATGAAATGAGCATGAGAATTGATTCAAACCAACTGTTTATGATTAAACTTCATGCGAATTCCATTCCGTTGAGAATTAGATTGAAAATCTTATGTTGATACGAAAATTATACAGAACATAATTGAAAATTTAAACGAATGAAAAGTATTGGAAATTTAGATTTGCACCTGATTTATTTGTGAGTTAAAACCTCCAATAGTTGATAGAATTTATGATTTAAAGTTTATACTTAATAAAAACAGTATATTTGCACTGTTTGAAAAGTATAAATCATGGAGGTATTAAGCAGATCCTGGTATAGTAATCGCATCAAATCTTTTATTGGGAAAGGCATTATTAAGGTGCTTACTGGTCAGCGACGGGTAGGGAAAAGCTATATTCTTTTGCAAATAATGCAGGAAATTAAGAATGATAATCCGAATGCCAATATTATTTACATCAATAAGGAGCAGGAGGAATTCCGTTTTATCAGAGGTGAAGAAGAGCTTTTCGCTTATCTTAAAGATAAGATCGAATCAGGAAAAGAGAATTATCTTTTTATCGATGAGATTCAGGATATCAATGGCTTTGAGCATGTTTTAAGGAGCTTGCAGTCGGCTGACAGTTGTGATATATTCTGTACCGGGAGTAATGCAAAAATGCTTTCGAGTGAATTGTCAACTTATCTTTCAGGACGTTATATCGAATTCCGAATTCACAGTTTAAGTTACTCTGAGTTCCTTTATTTCCATTCGCTGCCCGATGAGGATAATTCTTTAAAGCTATTTCTTACTTATGGCGGATTGCCCTATTTGTCTCGTTTGGCACTCAATGATGAAATGGCATTTGAATACCTGAAGAATGTCTATTCAACCATTCTGCTCAAAGATGTTGTGAGTCGCGAGGGGATTCGAAACGTTGATTTTTTGGAAACCCTTGTTGATTATCTGTCAGACAATGTAGGGAACCTGTTTTCGGCAACTAATATTAATAAGTTTCTGAAATCTCAGCGTATTGAGATTTCGACCAGTGTAATTATTAACTATCTAAAAGCCTTAAGCAACGCCTATATTATCAATAAAACAAGGCGGTTGGATGTTAAAGGTTTGAAAAAGTTTGAGGTTGGAGAGAAATATTACTTCGAGGATTTGGGACTTCGGAACTGCATGCAACGTCTCGATTTTGGAAGAGATATTCATAAATTGATGGAGAATGCTGTTTATCAGCACATGAGGATATTAAGTTACGACGTCTATGTTGGAAAACTGAAAAACCTTGAGATTGATTTTGTTGGACTTAAAGATGGTAATAAAGTTTATGTTCAGGTTGCATATCTGATTACCGATGAAAAAACGCACGAACGGGAATTTGGCAATCTTTTGAAAATTGATAATAACTTCCCAAAATATGTTGTTACCATGGACACATTCAACAGTAGCAGTAACTATAAAGGGATTCATCATCTTCATTTACGGAAATTTTTAAAATTGGAGAAACTTTAAATTAAAAGGTACTCAAAATAAATCTGAAAAAAGATTTGCTCCTGGTACCCTGATTAAAATGATATAAAAGTTGGCTACCTTGATGGCAGTGCGTTACCGCTACCGGAATTACAATGCGTCCAACTTATACCTCATATATACCGAAGCTCCATCGATGGTGGAAGCCGGTGAGCTGGCTTCAGAAATCAGGGCCGTCATAAAACGGTACATCTCGTTATAAATCCTTTGAAACCAAATCTTAACTAATGGATTACGTTTGTGATATTCTACGATATGTGTAGTATTTAGAATATCCATTCAATGATGGTTGGCAGCAATTCATATAACTATCTCGAAGATTATTTGTTATCTGTTCGGGCAAAAGGTCGCTATTCAGTTACTTTAAAAGAATTGATTGCTGTATTTTCTGTCTCCTTAAAAGCACTGCTGCTAATCAAAGTTTATTCCGGGTAAAATCAAAAAATCTAATAGCACAAATTCGGAATGGGTTATTTGTTAGAAAAAGTATTACAAAATTTGACGTTATCTGATGTATTAAAAAAATATTTAGCGAAAAGGGTTTGCTATTTCATCCCACTATCTACTGCTCATAAAAATAAGGAAAGTATGATTGATTACGATTTGAAAATATTGGTAAATATTGATCTTGAAAAGTGATACCACGCAGATATTTATGAAATTTGTGGTCAAACAATTACCAACAAAGAAAATGTATTTACTCAATATGAATGAAAAGATTACAGATCCGGAATTTACCGGAGATATTTTTGGACTGTTACGTCCCGGCGTTCAATATGACAATTTGAGGGCGTATGAAGTAGTTAAGAGTGTCATAGAAGAACTTTAAAATCTGACTTTTAAATGCAAAAAATTTAAAAGTGGATGCCAAAAATTCCCCCGCTGATCTGTGATCCGTATCTTGCATTGTAAAAGCACAAGAAGAAAACATTATGTGCAGCACGAAGCAATAGGGAATCGCTAACAGAAAGGGAAAATACTGCTGCCCTCGAATTTCAATTACCATTCTCTAATTTTTAAAAATTTTGTTGTTCTTGTTGCCAGATGACTCCTTGAAACGAATTTTCCTCCTCAACAACCCTTCGTCTGCTCCAAGGGGTTAGTTGTTTTGCATTTGTAATGCCTTGCTCTTTGATTTAGTAAGTAAAATAATCAATGAATATGTCATTTCTAAGGACTATTGAAAACATGGGCTTGTTGCTGAAAATATCCTTTCCTTATAAAAATCAGGACTTCACCTCCCAAAGGAATGTTTACTCCTGAACTTCCTTTATCAATATGAAAAATTGGCTTTAAGTCTTCTGTTAACTCTAATTACAGCTGAATAAAATAATAAATTTGGCTTTAAGTATGTCTTTAATTACATTTGAAGCCAAATTTAGCTTTATGAATAAACTAATAGGCCGTAAAAAGGAACTTGAAACGTTAAAGTCACTTTTAAATTCAAATAAGTCTGAGTTCATAGCCGTTTACGGGAGACGGAGAGTTGGGAAAACATTTCTCATCCGTTCGGCTTTTAACCAGTAGTTCGCTTTTCAGGTTTCAGCTTTGGCAAATGCGACACTTTCGCAACAGTTGACCAATTTCCACATTGCACTTCAAAAAGTTTATCCGGCAATCGAACATAGCTCCACTACTGATTGGCTCTCCGCTTTTCAGCAATTAATCGCTTATATTGAAAGCGTAAAAGAAACCCCAAAAGTAATTTTTTTCGATGAGTTACCCTGGTTTGATACACAGGCTTCCGCTTTTATCCAGGCTTTGGAACATTTTTGGAACAGTTGGGCATCAGCACGCAATGATATAATTTTAATTGTGTGCGGATCGGCAGCCTCATGGATGATCAATAAATTGATTAATAATAAAGGAGGTTTATATAACCGGGTAACGAAGCGGATAAAACTGGCCCCTTTTTCTTTAAATGAATGCGAATTATTCCTTAATTCTAAAAGTACTGTCCTCGACAGGTACCAGATTATTCAACTGTATATGGCCTTTGGCGGTATCCCGTTTTACTGGGATGAAGTAATGCCGGGAAAAAGTGCGGCACAGAATATCAACGAAATCTGTTTTTCGGAGAATGGATTGCTCAGGAACGAATTCCCTAATCTTTTCCGTTCGTTGTTCAATAATTATCAGAAACATGAAGCGGTTATAAATGCGTTAACACAAAAAGCAAAAGGGTTATCCCGCGATGAAATCATTAATTCAACCGGTCTGCCAAATGCAGGAAGTACAACAAAGATATTAACAGAACTTGAGGAAAGCGGATTTATACGGAAATATACACCTTTCGGGAAAAAATCACGCAACAGCCTTTACCAGTTAAGTGATTTTTACTCCTTATTTTATCAAAGGTTTATAAAAAATTCCCTGACAATAAATCAGGACAATTGGCTGACATTTATCGACAGTCCTAAATATCGGGTTTGGAGTGGATATGCATTTGAGCAGGTTTGTTTGCACCATCTCCCACAGATTAAGCAAGCTCTTGGAATTTCAGGTGTACAAACTTCTGTATCAGCATGGCGAAGTAAGTCAAAAATGGAAGGCGCACAAATTGATTTGGTAATTGACCGGCGCGATCAGGTTATCAATCTGTGTGAGATGAAATATTCCATTAATCCATTCACCATTGATAATAAATATGCCGAAGAATTGCGGAATAAAACAGGCGTTTTTAAATCGGAAACAAATACCAGAAAATCTGTTTTTTTGACAATGATTACAACATTTGGACTAAAATCAAATAGCTATTCAACCGGATTAGTCCAGAATGACCTTAAAATGGATATATTATTTACTGATTTATAAAAATTTTATTATTTCTGCCTGCCCTTAGGTTGTAACGAAAGGTAAACTCTCCGGCACCGAAACGATGGGGGTGTAATGCCTTGTCGAATTATACCATAAGTTCCGATTCCAGTTCTTTTTCGATACGACGAACAAGGTAAAATGGGAGATTGAGCATATTAAACTCTGTACCGGCAGGGTATGGGCAGTTTAAATGGATTGCTTTCCATGACCTGCCATATTGCAATATGGCGGGGCGCTTCGTTGGTAGAACAAGGACTATTCATGTCAGCAAATCAGGGTATTATAACAAATAGAATTATTATTTAGTCTAAGGTCATTATGGTGTAATTCCGATGGAACAATCTGTTTGCGACAATTTATTCCATTTTGTTTTTCAGTACAAAATACATCCGGTTTAAAATGCCTGCAAGGCACTTATTGTTCTGTCGATAGAATGAAATAATATGATTTTTGTTTTGCGTATAAAATAAAAAGGCAAGATTTGTATGAAAATTACAGAAGTACTGGAGTGTCGTCATTTTTTAATCATCACACGCGACACCGAACGGATGTTGGAGATAAAAGGTAAAAAGATTGAAGTTATTCCTGTATGGAAATGGTTGCTAAATTTATAAAACAAATTGGTAGGTCAATCCAAATTGCCAAAGTGGAATCGGAGGCTGGAACGCTGATTGAGTAAGGTTAATGAGTAAAGAGCGTTAAAAATGTTTAAATATTTTGAGGTGAATAAAACATTCCATAAGTTTGAGTTACTTAAAATAATGATTTTGTGAAATTCAGAACCGGATAATTAACATTATTGGGTAAGAATACAGGCACTCAATTCTACTAACAAACATAAAACATGATGAAAAGACGAACATTTATTAAATCCGCTGCCACAACCGGTGCCGGACTGATAATCCTTCCGGGCCTTTCAGGACAAAACCCAAGTGATAAACTAAACATTGCCCTGATCGGGGCACATGGCCGGGGCAGTCAGCATTACAAGGTATTAGACACCCAAAACATAGTAGCAATATGTGATGTACACGCTGATAATATGGCATTGGCTGCGAAACATTATCCCAATGCAAAACAGTACACCGACTGGCGGAAGTGCCTTGAACAAAAGGATTTAGATGCGGTATTCATATGTACGCCCGATCACCACCATGCTTTTATCTCTATCTGGGCCATGAACCGGGGACTGCATGTTTTTTGTGAAAAACCGCTTGGAGAATCTGTTCATGAGGCACGTGAAGTGCGCAAAGTTTACCTGGCAAATAAGAATAAGCTTGCTACACAGCATGGTACACAACGTCACGCCCATGAGAATTTTGACCGTGTCTCAGAATTAGTCCGTGGTGGCGCTGTTGGTGAATTGAAGGAGGTTATTGCATGGGGTAACCGCACCCATAAAGTTACTGGTTATCTTCCTGCGGCAGGTCCCGCACCAAAAACAATCGACTGGGAACAGTGGATCGGTCCGGTTCAGATGCATCCCTTTAATCCGGGTTATTTCGGAGCAAACCCCGGAGCAGGCTGTCTGCTGTGGAACATGTTCCATGATTTCGGAAGCTGGCAGATCGGAGATATGGGCAGTCATACGATGGATCTTGCCTGGAACGCAATAGATGCCGGGCAACCAACAAGTGCTATGGCAGAAGGAGACCCATACAACTCTGAGGTCGTTGCATCAGATCTTCATACAAAATTTAACTTTTCGGCAAACAATTGGAGGGGACCTGTTACAGTTGAATGGTATCAGGGGACATTAAAACCAGAATCACCACATCCAGCAGTTGACATCAGCAAAATAGGTCACGGAGCAATGTTTAAAGGGACTAAAGGAGCTCTTGTTGCTGACTTCACTTCCCGTTTGCTAATTCCCGCACGTGCCGGAGCAGATATGACCTATTACAAGGCTCCTGACAGCAATCAGGTTGCACCCGCTCCCGGGGATTTCGTGGAGCAATGGTTCAAGGCCTGCAAAGGCGACCTTAAGACCGATTGTGATTTTGATTACGCAGGTCGAATGATAGAAACACTTATGCTTGGGCTGGTTGCTCACAGAGCAGGTAAAGAATTGACCTACGATCCGGTTGCAGGACGGATTACAAATGATTCAGCAGCTAACAGCTACCTTCAAAAGGAATACCGCAAGGGATGGGTGCTTAACGGTTAAAACTTATGATACGGATTATAACTGACTAAGCAATTCCGGAATACTGTTAAATATACATTAATATATGGTTTTGTTCATTCGTGGTCAAGGCAGGTTTTATGTTGCGGCAAACAGCATCTCATTTTATTTGGCGTAAAACTTCATTTTAAAATTTTTCAATCAGGTTTTTCTGTGCTTTCATTAAAGCACTGCACTCTTTCTAAATTACTGTCCGAGGATTGTATCCTCTGGTTCAGTGACAATCTCAGCACAAACATAAATATCGGAATTCTGCAATAATCCGTCTGATTTGTACAAAACAAAAATGAACGGATTGACTAATTTTCAACTCTGAAAAAATAGTGAAAATCAACCTTTTATTCATATCTTCAATTCTGTTTAATAAATATTTGGAATGAAAAAAAATATCATAACAATTGCCATAACAATTGCTGTCACCGGATTATGGAGCCTTTCCGCCTTTTCGCAAACCAAACCCATGAACGAAATGTGGGGCGAAACAACAGTTTCAGTCGATGCCTTAAAAGCCGGTCGTGGAAAACTATTTGATGAGGGAAATTTTGGGATGTTCATTCACTGGGGACTTTTTTCGCATTTGGGTGGAAAGTGGCAGGGAAAAACTTACTACGGAATCGGCGAATGGATTATGAACCCAAACATGGCCGGTATTCCGGTTGCCGATTATAAGAAAGTAGCTAAAGAATTTAACCCTTCAAAGTTTGATGCAAAAGCAATTGCCCAATTAGCCAAAGACGCCGGAATGAAGTACATCATCATCACCAGTAAACACCACGAAGGATTTGCCATGTTTCATTCCAAAGCCGATTCGTTCAATATCGTTGATGCCACACCTTTTGCCCGCGACCCAATGAAAGAACTGTCAGCAGCCTGCCGCGAAATTGGATTGGGATTCGGTTTTTATTACTCACACAATCAGGATTGGACTGCCCCAGGAGGTTCCGGCGGCCCCAAAGTAAATACAGATGGAACTCCGGCCAGTTTCGACGATTATTTCTATCGCAAATGTCTTCCTCAGGTTAAGGAAATCTGCACGAATTACGGCCCAATTGATTTTGTTTGGTTCGATACCCCCGGAAACATGAAAAAAGAACTGGTTGTTGAGCTGGCAAAAGTAGTTCGCGAATTGCAGCCAAATACCATGCTTTGCAGCCGGGTTGGTCACGGAATGGGAGATTACGAAAGTAAAGGCGACATGGAAGTTCCACCGGTAAACATTTCCGGATTATGGGAAACCTGCGATACCAACAACGATTCGTGGTCGTACGCATGGTACGATAACAATTTTAAAAGTCCGAAAGAGATTCTGAACCGATTGGTTTCAACTGTTGCCCGAGGTGGAACTTATCTTTTTAATGTGGGGCCAAATGGTCAGGGACAAATTCCTGAAATTGGTCAACAGTTTCTTCGTGATGCCGGAAAATGGATCCAAAAATATCCGCAGGTTGTTTATGCTGCAGGAGCTTCTCCGTGGGGACACGCCATGCCGTGGGGCGATGTTACAACCAAAGGTAAATCGATGTTTCTTTCCGTTTTCGATTGGCCACAAGATGGAAAATTGTACCTGCCCGGCTTGAAAAAGGAGATTCTTTCGGCTCGTCTGTTAAAAGGAGCAAAGGCTGAAAAAATTTCATTTGAGCAGAAACAAGGCTGGACGATTTTCAATGTTCCGTTTCAGCCAGGGGATACACCGGCGTCGGTTTTTGAGCTGACTTTCAAAAGCAATCCTGAACCTGTTGATGTTGATCCAACGCTGGGTTTAGCTCCCAACACAGGAACTCGTTTACTCACCGTTTTTGCTGATGTTAAAGGCGCTGAAACCAAAGCAATCAGTTGGATGGAAAAATTTGGTGAGTGGAAACATGCAACCCAAATCAGCAAATGGACCGAAGGAAGCTCTGCAAGCTGGACTTTGGATGTTTTACAACCAGGCTATTATTACATCGATTTGAAATATAGAGGGAAAGGCAAATTAGTCTGGAACATTTCGACAGATGAAGGAGTTGTGGTTCAGAATCAGCAGGCTGCAACCGAAAAGTACCGCGATTATCCAATGGGAATTATGAAATTTAAAAAACCGGGAAAACATACCATAAAAGTTTCTCTGGTAGAAGGTGATCAGGAAACCTCCAGTCTTGAATCGGTTTCTATTTATCCGATCAATTAATGCATCATCAGTCCTCTAATAATTTACCAACATGAGAATCCGAACTTCAATTTTCATCTTACTTTTTTGCATCGCACTGTTTTCAAATTTTGGCTGCAAACAGCAGGAATCAAGCTCAACAAATAATCTCGAAGAACAGTTCCTTAATCCGCCAACTTCAGCAAAACCTTATGTTTGGTGGCATTGGATGGGTTCCAACTTTTCGAAGGAAGGAATCACCAAAGATTTGGAAGCCATGAAAAAATCCGGCATTGGTGGGGCAACTATTTTCAACCTGGCTTCGGCAGTTCAGGAATCACACTATCCCACATTAAATAATCCGTGGCCCGAGCAAACCTATCGAAGTCCGGCTTACTGGGAAGCGCTGAAACATGCCGCTGCGGAAGCCGACCGGCTGGGATTGGAAATCGGACTTCACAATACCGTTGGCTATTCCACAACCGGCGGCCCATGGATTGATGAAGAACGAAGTATGCAGCGCCTTGTTTGGAGCGATACAACGGTTACAGGTGGTAAACAGCTTTCCATAAGTTTGAGCAAACCTGTTTTGATTGCCGACGAGGGCTGGGGAAAAACAGGCCGTACAATTTCGTTTTTTAAAGATGTTGTTGTGCTGGCTGTCCCTGCCGGAAAACCTGAAATTGCGCTGGATGAAGTGGTCAATCTGACAACTGAATTCGATACAATAAAAGGATTAAACTGGAAAGCACCAGCCGGAAAATGGACGATTTACCGGATTGGTCACGCTTCCACCGGGCGGCCACCGCACCCCATTCCCGACGACCTGCTGGGCAAAGTGCTCGAAGTGGACAAAATGAGCGTCGAACAAAATACTTTTCACTGGAATAATGTGCTGAATCCGGTAAAGGAACATTTAGGTGAATATGTCGGAAAATCGTTTAAACACATGCTGATTGACAGTTACGAAGCGGGAAACCAAAACTGGACACCCGCATTTCGCGAAGAATTTATCAAACGAAAAGGATACGACCCAATTCCATGGCTGGCAACTTTTAGCCTGACCGTTGGAACGGAAAACGATAGTAAAGACCGCCGGATTATTGGAAGCGAAGAACAAACCCGGCGTTTTGACTGGGACTACCGCGATGTCATCAGTCAGTTGTTTTTCGAAAACGGATGGAAAACGGGGAAGCAAAAACTGGCAGAGGCAAATATGCAACTTCAGTTTGAACCTTATGGCGGACCGTTTGATACGCCGCAGGGCGTGGCGTTGTCAGACCTGCCAATGGCTGAATTCTGGACTGCCGGAATCGGAGGAATTGATCCGGCAGTTCCTGCAGCAGCCCGAGCTTCGGGAAAAACAGTTGTTGGGGC
>JFJP01039697.1_pt1 | contig 12880 bp, 26 predicted proteins | sample 431651 | NCBI WGS metagenome assembly JFJP01 (sample SAMN02602958, study PRJNA72255) | Microbial mat metagenome, whole genome shotgun sequencing project. | biome: fresh water; feature: sink hole; material: water; isolation source: purple microbial (photo- and chemosynthetic) mats found in... | reverse complement strand
ATATTTTTGATATAACTTCTAATTCTTCTTCACTTGGATTTGACTCTTGATATTTTTTCCAGAAAAAATCTCTAATTTTTTTGGGATCTGATGCTACAAGTAATTTCTTTCTATCTTCTACTGAGTTATATGTTGTCAAAAACCACTCTAGAGCATTTGCTTTAATCTCTTCATCATTCAATGAAACATCGATATTTGCTTCGAATAATTTAGATTCTGACATTGCAGAATTTTTCATAAATAATATTTTATATAATCTTTTGATATCATTTTCTGAATATGTTTTTTCGAGTTTCTTGCTCATTTCAGAAAATCTTTTTAAGAGCGCTTCTCTTCTTGTTTTTGGATCTTCCAACTGACCTTTGTTTCCCTGTATTATATTATGAATATCATCTCTATATTTATTTACATTTTCTTGAATTTCTATTTCTTTAGAAAATGTTCCCTCTGGAAAGTCTACTCTTTGTTTCATTGTTGGGAGTAGAAACATCTTGAGAAATTTCATATTACTTTGTATATTCTGGCCATATTTTCTTTGAAGAACAGGATATTTATCTAAAAAAGAACCCATTTTTTGATATAATGGAATATATTTTTTAGCCAAACTATCTATTTGATTTCTAGCATTATTGACTTCTTGTGATTTTTTTTTATTAAGATTTTTTGTAATTAAGTCTGCTTGTTGTAGAATATTTATAGCTTTATTAAAGACGTTCTCACTTTTAGTGGTTTCGTATGTAGACCCAGTCTTTGTCACGTCTTGTATCGTACTTTTGACTTTCACCGCGAATGGTATATAATAGTTTTTGGACTTACTTTGTTCAGAGTCCATAGTTTCGAACATATAATTAAGCTTTTTCAAGTCCATTTAAAACTCCAATTTACATCATAGCTGTGCATATTTATAGTTATCTTATACGATCTACATAAATATTGATAAAGGAGTATTAAAAACATGGAAGAAGAAAAGTTTGAAAAAATAATTGCACTGATAGCAAATCAACTCGAATTAAAAAATAATTTTTCAAAAAAATTCATTAGAGAGGCGCTCAATTCTATCATAAAGTTTGACAAAAAGCATACAGAAAAAGGATTCGGAGAATTTCAAAAGTTTGGAGCATTCGGTGTTATTGTAAAAATTGATGAAAAATATCAAGAGCTTCTAGAAAACTACAAGAACGGAAATGATAGTAAATTTCCTAAAGAAATATTAGAAAAAGATTGGGAAGATATTGCAGTATACGCTTTAATGGGTAAGCTGATTGAAGAAGGAGAGTGGAAGAATGACTGAAATTTCTACTATGGTCCAATTTCAAGAATTATTAAAACAGACTAAGCCTGTATTGATCGATTTTCACGCGTTATGGTGTGGTCCCTGTAAAATGATCGCTCCAATGCTAGAATCTGCTCAAAAGAAATATCCATCTATAGAAATAGCCAAAGTAAACGTAGATGTTGTTCCCGATATCGCTGAATTATATAACGTCACTTCAATTCCAACTTTAGCTTTTATCAAGAATGAAGTGCTTCTTAAGACAGAAGTGGGAACTATTCCAGTTAACAAGTTGTATTCTACGATAGAAAAACAATTTGAACTGAGTCAATCTACGGTTACAAATCCTACTGAGATGTTGAACACACCTGAATAAAAATCATAAAATAAAGCAGATGAGTAAAAGCTCATGCATATATAATATCAAATCAAATGTATCTAATACATTTAAATCTAAAGCACATTAAAAGGAGAGAAAAACAATGGGAGACAAGAATTTAGTTACAAAGTCCAATCTTTCAGCACTAAAGGAGGCTTGGAATAAGAAGAATCAGAAGAATGTATTTAAGTATTGGAAGCCACAAGCAGACGGCCGATATCGTGTTCGATTCCTTCCTCCAAGCACTTCGAACGGTTTGTTCTATAAAGAAGTAGCTCAACATCGTATTGGTGATAGCTATTATTTCTGTCCAAAGGTAGAGGGTGATCGATGTCCAGTATGTGAGTATTACAAGTCACTATATGATACTGGAAAGGACGATAAGATTGTCCTAGCCAAGGAAATCAAACCCAGAAAACAGTATTTATACAATATTGTTGTTAGAGAAGAAGAGGGCAAGCCTTCTGAAGATCAGACGAAGGTGAATGTCTATATGTCTGGAAAGACACTCTTTGATTGTCTTATGGATTATTTCTTTGATGATGACTACGGTGATCTTACTGATGTAGTCAAGGGTTATGACTTCGTGATTGTAAAGGAAGCAGGCGATCTTGGATTCCCAAATTACAAGAAATCAAAGCCCAGGAAGGAACCATCCCCTCTAGCTGATAACGCTGAAGACATTGAGAAGGTTTTATCAAACATTCATAATCTAGACAAGGAAGTAGAATTCAAGAGTTATGAAGAACTCAAGAATGTTCTTCAGGCTTTCTTGGATCAGAAAGACAATTCTTTTTCTGCAGAGCCCAAGGCTTCTAAGCAAATAAAAGATGATTCAGATGATGAATCTTCTGCTCGACCCTCTAAGCCTGCTTCTAAATCATCTTCTGATGATGACATGGAAGAGTTTGAGAAGGAACTTCTTTCTAAGCTCAATGGTTAATTGAAAAACTAATTAGATGAAATAGAGCGGACCGAAAGGTCCGCTTTTTTTGCATATTTTACACTAAGAGGAATCATATGATCTACACAGGGATTGGTTCTAGAGCATGTCCTGAAGATGTGTTTAAACAACTAGCCCACATCGGACAAATCTTGGCATTCAAAGGATATACTTTAAGAAGTGGTGGTGCTGATGGCGCTGATAGTGCATTTGAATTCGGGCATGGGTGCAATAATAATATCCCACAGCCCAAAGAAATCTATTTACCATGGAAAGGATTTAATAACAATTCTTCTCCACTATTTTTGAACAGTACTACAACACCAATTACATTTTCTATAGCATCTCAAATATATCCAAATTGGGAAGAAGCTTCTCATGCAGTTAAATGCCTTCATGCTAGAAATGTTCAGCAAATACTTGGAAACATGTGTGATTCTCCCACTTCTTTTGTAGTTGCTTGGACAGATAGACCAGAAAAACAAGGTCCCAGAGGCTCTAACTTTGCACTGTTTTTAGCTAAACAGAAAAAAATTCCAACTTTTAATCTATACATAGAAAAACAAAGACACGATTTTGCAGACTTATTAAAAACACTTAAAAGGAATAATAATGAACTACACTGAAGAAATTTGGGAAGATTTGACATATGATGAAAAAAAGACATATAGACTTTTTGAAGAATTTCAAAAGGCTTGTCAAAATAGAGGGAGTGTAATGAAATGGATTCCCTCTGCTTCATCTAAATCATATCCAACATATGATAGAGATGGCAAATATCCTGGAGATAAGATTAGAGAATCTAAGAACTGGAAATATTTCTGTGAAGTGTGGGAAACATATAAAGATGATCAAAATTTCGATCCTCATGTGTTTATAGACGCAGTGTTTAGAAGATTGGGCGCAGGAAAGACTATTAGTCCCGCACAGCTTAGAACTAAAGCAAACTATGAATACTATAAAGAATATAGACTGAAGCTTAAAATGACCGAAAAAGTTTCTGATGAGAAACAAATAATGACTGACCTAGCTAACACGTACGCTTTAATTCAACGGAAACTTGAAAAAAAGGAATTGACAGCCAAAGATTTTGACCATTTCTTCAATCACGTTAAAGATAATAATGTCATAAGTGAGGGAATATTTTTCTGCATTCAAGAGATGATATCTCCCTATTATTACTGTATGTCAAAATCTTTTAGATCTGCGTGGAAGTCTCTTGATCAAGACATTCGAGATGAAATCTCTGAAGAAGATAGGCTCTATACAATTAGTGCTATAGTGAAATCTAAGACAAGAGTATACGGGTTTATGAGAAAATTGTTTGGTGAGGATATAGTATGAACAAGAGTAATATTTATTCTATAATTGCATATTCTGTAATGTTTACGGGTTTAGCAGTAAGCAACATTTTGTCTGTTCTAGGGATGCACGACCCAAATCCAGTATTTGTAATTGATGATATATTTTTCGCTATTATATCTGCTGTTATTTTTTGTCTGATAATGATAGGATCTATGACTGCCCTTTCTATTAAAAAAGTGGTGAACGGAATATATTATAAAGAAAACTCTTCTAGAGTTGGAATGAAAATAGTATCTTATATACTTATAATATACTCTTATATGTTGGGTGCTGTAACCATGATTCTATATCATGTTTCTGACAAACAAGAAAATGTCAAATCTATTTCTAACTTGAATAGTGGAATTATAAATCCAATTGTACAATCAATACTTATTTCAGTATTTGTAATAATATTTTTGTATATGTTATCTATTAGAGTAGAGAGGAAAACACGATGAAATTTGATCTGTCTTTAGATAATATTTCTGAACCTATTCAAAAAGAATATGTTTTGAGTAAGAACAAATCTATAATTAAAGAATTAAAACAACATATGTTTGATCTTTATAATGTTGATGAAATTTTCTTAGATCAAGAGTTTTATAATGCAGATGTAGCCTTTTCAGAGTCTATACCAGTTATAATACCTATGAAATATAAATCATTCTGCAAATTAGTAGATAATAAAGAAATTGAATTTTCCAACAACATAAACTATATAATAGAAACAGAAGAAGAATTCTATTCATTGGATAAAAACAACGTTTGGAGAAAATCATCTCGTAATTTTACTAAGATGAAATCATTATAAAGGAATATCATGATAATTTTTATTGAAAAATATTTAAAAAAATTTATTGCTATTTTAGCACTTGTTTCATGGGCAATAATATGCTTTGGCACATCTGCTTATATTATAAATGATACACTCATTAAATCTCAACAATCTGAATTCAAAAGACAAAGACAAGAAATATTAAAAACTGCAGTTAGTCTTTTGAATACAGATGACTTATTATATCTAAAAAAATCATTAAAATTAGAGTATGATGAAGACTATAGTGCTCTGATACAAAGTACAAGAGAATACAAATCTGCTTATAAAATATTAAATGCTCTTAAAACATCTCATCCTAGAACTGTAGACGATATCTACGTTCTCACCCCATCAGAAGATGTAAATTTTGAATATGATATCGTAGATACATACACTGTGAATACTAAATATATTTTTAATTATAAGATTGATGTCTCTACATTTCCAGTCATGAGAGAAGCGATGACAAATCAAACATTTGCTCAAGAAGATTCTTTCATATATGATAAAAATACTCAAACATACAGTATATCTAGCTATGAACCCTTGTTTGATAGCAAAAATGAATTCATAGGTATTTTAGGCATTGATTTCTTTATTGAAAACTATTCTAATCAGATAGCCAAGATATATTTGTATTCTATATCTATGTCTATTTCTATAGCTTTGATATGTTTCTTTTTACCGCTAATTATTCTGAGACTGGTAAAAATTGAATTTATTTTAGATAGAAAAATGGAGAAATAAATGCTAGACGAAGGATTATTTGGATCATCTAAGAAACAAAAAGAAATAGACAGACTTAAATACGAAGCCGAAATAGCTTCATATAGAAATAAAAGAGATTCAATTTTATCTTTGAAGAATCATGATTTGACTAAGATTTGTCCTAGAGATATTCTTTTTTTAGTATTTAGCAACTCTTCAAATATCAACAATTGCGATTTTTCTGATGATTTTGTCAGTATGATTGCATATGAAAAAAGTGGAAGAGCGGCTAGTTCTACGAGCGCTAGTACTTATAATAAAGATCATAAAGATCATAAAAATACATATCTGAGAGGAAGAGAACTTGACGCAGATGATTTATATAAATTATATCATGATAAATATATAAAGAAAAGAAATTCACACTCTATATTTAAAGAAGTTGATAATTATGATTCGCCCTTTACTACAAGCGGACAAACTATTTGGTTCACAGTAGAAGACGGATATCCATTCTTTTCTATATATTTTGAAATTAGTTCGACGGGAAATGTTCACATGAACTCTGATGGAGATGATTGATGAGATTTTCAGAAGCTCTGAATGAAAAAAAGAAATATAAAGCTCCAGAAACAGAAACAATGAAAGATCTTAAAGCTACATGGAAATCTAATGGTAAAAAACAATTCTGTGTTTGGCACCATCAATATATAACAAAAATATAGGGAAATATGAATAGTCAAATACGTGATTATAAAGTTGTTAAATATTTGTATAGCACTGGGTATTTGTGTCGTTATGAATTTTTAGATACATTTATTTTAAGATATAGAAAGACTGTAAGTAAAGCTAAAAAGGGCCATGGATTAAAAAGAGATAAATCTAAAGATAAGCCAGAAACATGGGTGTGGCTTCCAGAAATTGAAAGTAACAATGTAGTGGGGGAATTTTTATTAGATGATGCTGGCTCAGAGTGTGTTATAGAAACAGAGGTTGGAATTTCTATAACTACTGGTCAAGTGGATGAGATACTATCAAAATGGCTAATGGACAAAGAAGTTCAAAGAAAACTCATCACAAAATTAGCATTTAATGATATTATAGTCCAAGATTTAAAATATATATAAAATAATATGTTGAAGGATCATTATATGAAATTTGAAAACGCTATAGATGAATCTATCACCATGAAACTCAGTTCAAACCCAAAAGTTGTGAAACTTTGGCTAAGACTTGCAAAAATAGAAAACTTCAATATCGAAGACATAGGACTGTATATGAATTTTCAGGCATTTTATCAGTCGTTCATGAAAAAAAATAACAATAGATCACCAAAGATAGAAGATGCATTGAAATTTGCAAGACATAATTAACAGAGCGTATAATGCATATATAAATATAGTAAATTATAAAGGAGAAAATATTATGATAGAACCAAAAATAGTTTTTCAGACTAAAAAAGATTTAAGTAAATTAACAGAAGAAAAGACAAAAAAAATGCATGCATTTCTTTCTTCTGCAAATGAATCAGAAGAGAGCATCCTCAATACTAAATCTTCTAAGACAATAAAAACAGAAATTGTTACTCCTATAATCATGAAGGTAGAGTCCTCTTCTATAGAAGAAGATCGGCCTGAAATAACTGTTCCTATGTTCATGAGCACTGAAGAAGTGAGTCCACCGGCGAATGAAAAAGAACTGCTAGATGTAATAAATGAATTAGTTCCAGACTCTCCAGAAATTCCAAAGAAAAAATCTTCAAGAAAGAAAAAGGCAACACCCTCTGAATAAAGTTTAAGAAGATAATTTCGCTCGTCTTGGAGTCTAAAATGATAAAGCATGGTGTCTGGGATGAAGTTCTGCAGATTTCTGATGATGAATATGAACTCAATGACAGATATCAAGAATATGATATAGATGGACAATTATTTGTCGTATACTCTGAAGCTTATAGCATATGGAGAATATTTGAGAAAGACATACTTAAAAGTGCTATAGATGATAGAAAAGAAATGACGGATCATTCTGAAATACAAAAATTCTTTAAAGATGTTTTAATGGCTGTCTTTGACGAAAAAACTGATATTTCATCATAAGATATAATATGCGGCCAAAAGTGAACGAATATTATTTAGCTTATGAATCAGATATTATTAGATTACTTCAAGTTTTGACTGTAAAAAAGGCAAAGCCTGATGGAAATAGAGAATATATTGTCACTGGCTTGCTAATTGCCGGCTTTACAGATGATGGAGAATGCTATTATTGGAATGAAATTGCCGGCTCGGCTCAAGGAGATATCGAAGAGCTTGAACTTGGTAGAATTGATGATGAAGAACATTCTTCGGTAGAAAGATTGACAAAAAAGAATTTCAAACCATTCTTAAGAAGAATGTTTGGAGACTGGGAAGATCGATGATTGGTGTTATATTAACCAATAAATACAAAGAGTGCATGATAGTAAAATGTACCCATTCTTCATCTGAAAATGTAATGTTTAATGCAGAAGATATTTTATTTGAATTGAACGTTGACATGAAATACATGCAGAAGAAAAACTATGTAACAGAGAAGAGTGATGGTTCATTCCGAGCTACAAAAGAAAATATATATGTTTATGAAGAAAGTTCTGAACTAAATTACTTCTTACGTAAAATCTTTGAAGATCAAAGATTGATAAATAGTATTTGGGGGCAAATATGAAAAAATTATTTATTTTATTCATCGCTATTGTGATGTTGACGTCATGTGCAACTGTTCCCATATCTGTTGGAAACAAAAACTTGACATATGAAAAATATGTACCAAACTATCTTGTTATTGGTCATATTACTCTCACTGTTGAGAGATCATATATAATGGGAATTCTGAAGACAGATCAGGTTAATCTCGAAAAGCTTTTTGAGAAAGAAATACAAAGAGCTGGAGCAGATGCGGTAATAAATTTAAAATTTATCGAGGGTCCAAAGGGATTTGGAAATTTTTTGTCTATAATTACTTTGGGAATATATACACCAAAGACACTCACTATTACGGGTGATGTAATCTCTTATAAAAAATAAGGACATATATGATAAAATTAAATCCAGCACTAGAACAAATGATTTCTGATTTCAAAAATAATAGAAAATTTGTTGTTTTTGAAACTGATGAGCTATACTCAGATGAAAAAAGTCTTGTATTCTATTTTTACTTGAAGGCTGAAGCACTCAATGAAAAAATTGAGTCAGAGTTTATTAGATCAATGTTAGAGAGTAGAATGATTGATTACGCAATTAAAGAGATATATTATCAAAAGAAGAGAGTATCTCCATATGATGTTTATTCTGAAACAAAATTTAAATTTTCTGTTCCTGCAAATCTAGACACAATTCAATCTGTATTTGAAAACTTGAAGAATTTTTCCGAAGAAAATTAATGAATGGTACGGAAAAATATTTATTAAATGCTCTATTAACTATTAAAGACACACACGGATGTGATCTATTAGCGCTAAAAGAATCTGACATTGTATCTGAAGATGAATTTTTCATGCTTTCTCCAGGATGTATATGTGAGTCATGTTTAGCTAAAAAAGCTATACAACACGTTAGAGAATTAAGAGAGGATATCGACAGCACACTTAAAGAACTAGAATAGAATCTTGCATTATTTCTGCAGGAGGTACATCTATGAACAACTCTGATAATGAAGATGACTATGTCACTGTTCCAGACGGCTTTATGTACTTGCCCCCAGCACGAGATCCCCCAGCTTTCTTTGTAGTTGGAAATGTTAGGGAAACCATAGATAAAGATTGGTTTGCGTTTCTCCCTTGTGATTATTCTAGACCGGGAATGGAAAGAGTTCTGTTAGAAATAATAAATGATCGACAGAAAAACATTACAATATAGAGGCAATTATGAGTGATTTACACAAAGTTTGTGATAAAATTAGAGAAAAATATGGATTGAAGTCTTTTTCTGTGGGTGTAGATTATGAGAATAATATAATTAATGTATATACATCAGATCATAGAGCATTTCAGCAGTTTGAATTCAGCGGATTTATGGTTGATTTTATTACAGAAAACAAAATAGAAAAAGTTGAAGCATTGGGTTTGCAAGAAGTATCATCTGTTGAAGAAATTGATGATAAAGAAGGTTTAGATTTTACTAGTGAAGAAGAGACGTCTGATATCTCTTCTTTCGAATTGAGTAAAGAAGATTGGACAAATGAAGATTTTAATATCGAAGATATTGATTTTGATAAAATTTGAACCAATTAGAAGCTGAATACGTTTTACTGTTGGCTATTATAATATAAAAACTTAATTTAAAATTAAATTCTACGCAGTCTACGTGCATAATTGCTTCTGATTGGTTCTTTATAATTGGAGATAAAGGGTTCTTCTGGTTCGATTCCAGATATCTTCAAAAGAGATAGTATATGCTGTCTCAAGGTGAGCTCGTGCAGGGATATTTACATCTCGGCCCAAAAAATTAAACGTGGTATGGGATCCTTCGTTAACAAAATCCCGTCTTTTGGTGCATATATAATTATGTCCTTACTTCGGAATGGGGAAGGAAGCTAGAATTTCAATAGTGGGTTGCAGTTCTTAGTATTAGAATAGCTATTAGTATTAGTTTACAGACCTTTAGAATGAATCTGTTTTTCCTGTCCAACCCATAAAAATTAGTTTTGAAGTTCTAAGTAGAATCTGGGCAGCGTTGATCCGGTAGTATGGTAGCGATAATGACCATATAAAGACTAGTTCCGGGTCTTTTATTTTTAATCATCACTTCGTAGAAGTGAAAAATAATACATAGAAATCAATTGATTTCGCAAGGAGCAAATATGAAGGTACGAATTAATCACACTACAAAAGAGGGCAAGCGAATCCAGAAGAACATCACACTTGATGACAATGTGGCAAACACATTGAAGAATAATGGCAAGATCATGTATGACACTACCAATGATTCTTTCAAGTTCTATGACTACACAACTGGAACAAAGGTTTCTCTTCCGACTGCTGTCACAAAGGTTTTAAAGAAGAGAGTTACTGCTTCTAGGGTTACAAGAATTAACACTGAGAAGCATGACTATACAATAGAGAATATTGCTTTCTAACGAAAGTAGATAATCTTCTTACAAAAAAGCCCAGCTAGTCTGGGCTTTTCTTGTATTCTGAACAAAGGAGGTTTATTATGTCTTTGATCAAGAAAGAGATTATAATTAAAGGAATGTCTTGTAAGCATTGCGTTGCACACATTACAGAACAACTTGACAAAATAATAGGAATAAAAGTATTAGAATGCGAAATAGGCAGAGCTATTATTACTGTTAGAGAAGATATTCCAGATAATTTTATTGAGTCAAAAATAGAATCTACCTCAGAGTATAAGGTTGAAAAAATAAAAGATATAGAGAAAATTGAAAAGAAATTTCTAGGAGTATTTAAATGACACATGAAGAGATATTTGAACAAATTAAAGATAATTTTGGTGGAGTTAAAATGATTAATCATTCAGAAATCAAACTCTTGACTAAAGATGGAAGAGAATTCGTAGTAGATCAAAACATTTGGGATCATGACTATAAAATCAGTTTCCATTGTGGTGGTGATCAATCATCATGTGGTGATGACTGTCAAGCTGAGGGCAGCGAATACTGGGAAATATCAAAGAGATTACACTAAACTTAATTGAATTGAACAAAATAGAGATTTCTGATTAAGATAAATCAATGGAAAACATGAAAACCCCATTGAATTTTTTTAAGATAATTCCAGGGCAGATCTGGGGTGCAGAAGAGTATAATTTTGATACAGATTCTAAGTCTCGGGGTGATGCACTGTGGATTTTGGTAGATTATGCCGTGGACCACAAGGGATACGAAGATAGAATTATAGTTCATTGGTATGAAAAATCAGAGGACACTCTTCATCTATTTAAGAATATTGAAATAAATGGATGGCTTATGCATGGATTTGAAGACATGGAATTTAAACTCGTGGATGAGAATTATAGTTTGTTTTGGAAAGCTTCTCTATTAGACCATTTATTTTTATCTAGTAAAATTGATATGGGGAAAGTAGTATGATTAGTGAATCTGTCAATAAGGGATATTTAAATCTATCTGCACTAGAAGTAATATCTGACTTTCCAATAGAATTTTCAAGATTATTTATAAATGCAATAGAAAAATCTATTGGGAAAATCAATTCAGAAGGAAAGACTAAATTTCTAGAAAAAACTAAATATGAATGGAAAAGAGAAAACAGGAATATATTTTTAGATTCATTCAATAGAAATGAAATGGAATTTGTTTTTGATAAAAATGATTTAAACATCGTTTTTAATGTCCATGGATCTAACGTTAAATTTACTATAAGATATGATCGATCAAGTACTAGCAGTGATATGATCATGAAAATATCTAATATGACATGCGCACAGTTTTTGTCAAAATTCACAGGACATATATCTGAAGTTATTGATAGAAGTGCAATAATATCTGCTAGCCGATCATATTCTAGTAAAGTATACAGAGGTTCAAATCCAGAATTATGGGTTCAGCCTTCAAAAATTTTAGAATCTATTAATCCAAAACTATTAAAGTTTTATATATATGCTGATGTACATGAAAAATATTATAGAAATGAATGTAAAATCAATATTAAACCCTCTTATGATATGTTATTTGAAGATCATCATAATGAAAAGGGTTCTTATGGTAAATATAAAGGACTGAATTTACCAGAAGGTTTTGAATATCAATATCAGTTTGATATGTTTAAAAGAGGATTTAATTTCATAGTTAAATATATGAATAGAAATTCATATTGGCTCTGCAGAATTCAGACAGATAATAGACCTACGATTTTGCTGTCCTATTTTGCACCTACTATTGGAGATGGAAATAGTCAAGCTGAAGGATATGTAGAAGGAATTACGTATCAGACTCTCCAAGACAGGTGTATGGATCAACTCTTAGAAGAAGAGATCAAATTAAATCTAAAGCCAAATTTTGAGAGAGACATATTTGACATCATCTTCTCATGGGGAAAGAAATGATTAATGAAACTATTCACAAGGGATATGGTAATCTCAGCTTTGTTGAAGCTATCAATGTATTTCCATGGAAGTGTATAAGATACTTGATCAATGAAATCTCAAAAAAGGGATTCAATATATCAGATTCTTGGGATTATGATGAACAAGATGTAAATAAGAGAAAAAGAAACTCTTCAAAAGAGTTAAAAAGAAGTTTTGACAGAGACAGCAATCCATTTTATAGAGGATCGATTGATCTTAATTTTTCTTATGGAGGTGAAAAAAATCCATTTTCTGTGAGATTTTTGGATCAAAGATTTAGACAAGATATACTTCAAGTGAGCATATCGTCAAAATATAAGAGAATAGTAATAGA
>JFJP01024056.1_pt1 | contig 12880 bp, 10 predicted proteins | sample 431651 | NCBI WGS metagenome assembly JFJP01 (sample SAMN02602958, study PRJNA72255) | Microbial mat metagenome, whole genome shotgun sequencing project. | biome: fresh water; feature: sink hole; material: water; isolation source: purple microbial (photo- and chemosynthetic) mats found in... | reverse complement strand
AACTTTTTTCCATGACCATCTCATCAAATGAGTCACGTGTTCCTGATGTCGTTGGAGGACCGTATACAGTGATTTTTCTGTTTGGAAGCGCAGCGTCGATTTCGTTCCATGTTTTGTAAGGGTTTTTCATGAGTGACTTGCCATCTTTACTTGGAACTTCTTCAGCAAGCGCTAAAAAGAGGTGTTCTTTTGTGAAAGAAACATCGCCATTTGTTTTTGATTGAGCGACAGCAATACCATCAAATCCGACTTTCATACCAGTGATGTCTGTTACGCCATTTTGTGCACACAATGCAAACTCTTTGTCTTTCATAGGACGTGAAGCATTGGTAAAATCAGGTGTATCAAGACCATTGCCTGAACAAAAAAGCTTCATACCGCCACCCGTTCCTGTTGATTCGACAACCGGTGTTGGGTTTTTAGTTACGGATTTGAACTCTTCAGCCACGTAACTTGTAAAAGGATACACTGTAGATGATCCAACAATTTTGATTTGGTCTCTTGCACTTGCAGACACGCTAAACGCTGCGATACTTAAAAGTGCGATAGCACTCATTTTCATAGTCATGGTTTGCTCCATTTAAGATTTTGTAACAGAGGTATTTTAAAGAAACTTGATTACAACTTGGTTACAATTTGAACTTTGAAATCACATGCGTCAAGGTATGTGAGAGCTCAAAAAGTTCACGTGAGACCTGCGAGACTGCATGTGAACTGTCTTTATTGGTGGTGCTAAGCGCCAAAGAATCGTGCATTTGAGCGATGAGTACGTTGACACTTCCCCCAACATTCTTGGACAAACCCAGTGCGCTATTGGCTACATGTAACGAGTGTGACACATCTTTTTTGGTCGTGGTTGCCACATCGCGCAAAGCGTGCATCTCTTGCGTGGTGGTGTCGATCAGCCTAGAAACATGCACCAGTTTGGTACTGTTAAGAGAGACCCCCTCAATAATCGTATAGACGATGGCATCGATTTGGCTCAAACTCTCCTGCGTACGCTCCGCTAACTTTCGCACCTCATCTGCCACCACAGCAAACCCACGTCCATGCTCTCCTGCTCTTGCGGCTTCGATGGCGGCATTGAGGGCTAAAAGATTGGTCTGGTCAGCGATTTCATCGATGAGACCTAAGACTGTTTTCATCTCTTCCACGTGCACGGTGAGTGTTTTCATCTCTACACTGACGTCTTGTTGCTCATTTTGGCTTTGGTGCATTTTGTGATACAAACCTTCAAACCCGTTGATAAACAACTCCATTACTTCGATGTTTTTATGCAAAGCATCGCGCGTTTGTTCACTCATCTCTTGTGCGTGAGACAAGGTCTCTTTCAAGCTAGCGATGGGCTGACGCATCTGGTCGATGCCCTGCTCTTGTGCTTGCGTGTTGCCTATTAAGACCTGCGATGTTTTTTGCAAGGTTTGTGCTGAGTGACTTGTCCGCTCTGAAGTCTCCGCTACCTGAGCAATGGTAATCTCCATACTGTCAAACACGGTCGCTATGACGCGTGAAATGGCGTCCATTTCATCCCGACTTGGATGCGTGTAGTGTATCTTTTGACGCAAATCAAAATGCCTTGGATCATCAATCACCGCTTCAAAATATCCCTGCAAACGATGGGTGTCCCACACCATAAGCTTCACCATCAATGCCATAATGATAAGTGTGAGCAAAAATACTCCCGTAGCCACCGCTAAATAGATCGCTTGGCTTTCTTGCGCACGTGTTAAGGATTCTAAGGCTTTGACGGTCAGATTGAGGTTTTGCTCTTCGGTGGAGAGTTTTGCATTGAGCTTTTCAAACGTCTGTTTTAACTCATCCATACTCGTTTCGGTGCGTGAATTAAACAGCAGTGCCTCTTCGGTAATTTTTCCCGTGATATCTTCGATAACCAACCCTATATCGCGCACCACATCCTCACTGGGGTCATTTTTTAACAAATTGCCTAAAATGGTAAATTGTTGCGCATAATCGTAAATAAAAGGGTGTTTTCCCGCAGAGGTGCTTTGCCACGCTTGGAGTTCTTCCACCAAACGCTCTAGCTTTCGTTGTTGCGAGGGTTTAAAGTTGAGTGTTGAAATTTCATTGCGTATGTTTCGAAGCTGGGACAAATCCTCATACAACTGTCCAACCCCCAAAGAGTCTTTTTGCAAGGCTTCAAACATCCCAATACTTTTTTGATTGGATACGGTTATGGCATGAATGTTGGTTTGCAAAACATGGCTTTTTTGGACGTTTTCATCAAAAAAATAGGCGGTATACAAAAAACCTTTGGTGTACAAAAACCCCATCACACAAAAAGCAACAAACATCGTAAGAAACCCGAGATAAAATCGCTTGGCAATAGAAAACTTTTTTAACATTAGCTTAAAAAACTGAGGCATGAAGCACCTACCCATAATAAATAATACCTTTTGATGAAAGGATTTTGCTTTAGCTTCTAGGCAAATTTATGAAGGCTTGCTAAGTGCCAAGTTGAATAAATTTAACGACGAAGATGAGGCAAAATCCTTTCACCCGTAGGGCATTTAAAAAAGGGCATATCTACTTCGTTAAATTTTTTTGATTTACAAAAAGTAAACCTTCAAAAATCTGCCTCGTATCTACACCCTTTGTTAAATGTCAAAAGGTATTATTTATTATGGGTAGGTGCTTATTACGCTCCTTTAATGTAGCGCGTCTTTTTGACCTCTTTGATTTTGGTGATATCCACTAAAATGAAGCTGTCGACGCAATTACCAAACTCTTTATCAATATTGAAGTCTAGAAACAAAATGCCTCCCTCATCGCACAGTTCTGTATACTGTTTGTACAAGGTAGGAACACTCAAATCCATCAAAGAGAGTTGCTCTTTTAACACAGCAAAATCCTCTTTGTAGTCATCCCCTTTAAAATAAGATGCGGCTTCTTCACGCTCTATCTTACTCATAAAATAGCCATTGCGCGCACTCACCAAACACTCTTTGCTTGAAAAGTAGAGGCTGTAAAAGGTGATAATAAGGTTTTTTGCCACCTTGGGATAGACGTCGCTTAAGCTGACCGGTCCGAACATATAGCGAATATGCGGGTTTTGGAACAGATACGCCCCAATCCCTTGCCACAAATAATCCAGTGCTCGCGTCCCCCAATAACGGGGTTGCACAAAACTGCGCCCTAATTCTATAGCATTGGTCATGTAAGGCTCAAACGCTTTTTCAAATTCAAACAAACTTTGTGCGTAAAAACCCTCTTTGCCGAAGTATTCGTTGATGAAATTGGACTCACCGATACGGTAGGCACCAACCACCTCAAGCTCCTCTTCGTCCCACAATATGATGTGTTTGTAGTGTCGATCAAAGGCATCGGTATCGCGCTTAGCACCCGTTCCTTCTTCGACTTTTCGAAAGGTGAGCTCACGCAAACGACCGATCTCTTTCATCAGCACCGAGCCCCATTCGTGCTCGTAGAGGTAAATCTTTTTCCCATCACTCGTTTGTCCCAAGAGGGTTGATTTTTTAAGTTCTGCTCGAATGGTTTTGCGCTCTTCAGGATGTGCTATGGAGGTTTGGGTTGTAAAAAGTCCTTTTTTACCTTTACTGATTTTGTACAGATGCTTTTTTAAAAGCGTTATGAGCACGTTATCGCTAAAGCCCGAACTTTGCAAGGTCTTATACGCAATCATCTCACCCACTTTAAAATGAATGACTTTTGAGCGCTTTTTAAACATTTCACTGGCAAGCAAGAAAGTCGATATTTTTTTGTTAATCAATGAAAGCGTGTAAAAGGTCGGGGAATTTTTCGCATCAATGAAGACCGGCAAAATAGGAGAGTTGCTCTTTTGGGCAAATTTTAAAAAGCCTTTTTTCCATTTGGTATCTTTGATGCCCGTAGGTTGCGCACGCGAGACTTCACCAGAGGGAAACACGATCAGTGCTTCATCACGCTCCAGCGCCTCATACACTTTTTTAAGCGAATCACGCGCCGTTGTACCGCCTAAATTATCAATAGGAATGAGCAAGCTGTTCAGAGGCTCTATCTGCATTAAAACGTCATTTGCTAAGATTTTGATGTCGCTACGCACCTCTTTGATTAGCGAAATAAGCGCTAAAGCATCCAACGCACCCAAAGGATGGTTGGCGATGATGATGACACGACCTGAGCTTGGGATATTCGCCTTGTCTTTGTTGGAAAGGGTATAGCCAAAGTTAAAATACTCCAACACTGCTTCGACAAAATCAAAACCCTTGTACGCTTCACCGTGGGTTAAAAAATGGTTGATTTCATCTTGATGTAAAATCTTCTTCAACAGATACACGATAAAATTTCGGACAATCAATGGATAGCTTAAAATACTTGGGTATTTCAAACTGAGTGTCTTTTCTACGTCAACCATTGGGTGCTCCTTGTGTTACTATTTTTACGTCCATTATAAGGCATGCTGATTACAAGGAGGTAACAGAAAGTCCTTTTTTATGTTACCATATCGTAACGATTTGGTGTTACAATAGCGCCAATTTATAGAAGGAAATGCAATGCTTCAAAAGTACGAAGAGAGATTGGTTGACGTTAAGAAAATGCTAGTGGAACTGGGTTCCGAGATAACCATGGCGAGCGAGCGAGCATTAAGTGGTATCGAGAATTTGGACGTTTCACGTTTTGAGTCAGCAAAAACGTTGCTTAAAAACATCGAGGCACAGGCAAACACCATTGACAACGAGATAGTCATCACCTTGGCTCTTTTTGGCCCGGAAGCAAAAGATTTGCGTAAAATGGTTGCGTACCTCAAAATCACCAATGAAATGGTCAAAATCGCTGAAAATGTGCGTGGTTTTTCAAAACGTATGGCACTTCACCTTCAAGCCAATGCGCCGATGAGTTCCCTACACGAATACTCCGTACACTTGTGCCGAACATCCATCAAGGCTGTTACACTTGCAATTGAAACGATTCATGGTGCCGGGAATGAGGACCTCGAAGATATTTACCGCAGAGTGAAAGTAGAAGAGAGCAAAACAGACGATCTTTACTCAATTTTAGAAAAAAATGTCCTCTCAGACATGGTTCAAAAAATAGACCAATCGGCTGAATTTATCCAGATTTTAAGCACGATGCGAAAGTTAGAGCGTATGGCAGATCGAAGTGTCAATATCGTACAATTGATGATTTTTGCGCGTGTGGGTGGAGAGATGCAAACCTACTGATCGCTTTGCTCAATGCTTGCATGCATTTGAAACAAAACTTAACATACTACGCTAACATCGGGCAATCCTTAAGGAAAAGCCCGCGCGCTCTTGGCGCTTTGATTTTTTGCGATATGAGGTAAAATGAAACAAACCATTTTGATTATCGAAGATGAAGAAGATTTGTTAGAACTTTTAGAATACCATCTTCAAAAAGAGGGCTATGAAACGCTCGGTTTTTTAAGCACAAAAAATGTGGAAAAATGCCTTCAAGAAGAGCCTATCGACCTTTTAATCGTGGATAGAAATTTGCCCGGTGTTGAGGGCAGTGAATTTGTAAAAACCTTGCGAGAAAAAGGCTTTTCGCAAGCCGTTGTTTTTGTAACAGCAAAAAACAGCGATGCCAGCGTTGAAGAGGGTTTTTTGCGTGGGGGGGATGATTATATCACCAAGCCTTACAATATGAAAGAGCTTCTTTTACGCATCAAGGCCATCTTAAAACGCACCTCTCCTGCCGCACAACAGACCCTTTCGTTTCGTGATTTATCTCTTGATCTTAAAGCCCACCGCCTGAGTGTTGCTGGTAAAGAAGTGGAACTGACCAAATTGGAGTTTGACCTCTTACGCACGATGATTGAAAACAAACACTCGGTCATGAGCCGTGAATTTTTACTCGAACATGTTTGGAAAAACGAAGAATTTTTTCAAGACAAAACGGTCAATGTTGCCATCAATCGCCTTAAAGGTAAAATCGATCCACATAAAGAGAAAGAGTACATCAAATCCATTTGGGGAGTAGGCTACACCCTATGTTAAAACTGCATCAGCATATTACGCGTGCTGTGATTGCACTCGTGGCTATGACTCTTCTGCTTTCAGGTCTTGTTGGCTACTTTACCCTTAAAGAAAACAACATTGACCGCTACCGAGAAAGACTTATCGCGCACATTGAACTCATCAAACTTTCTCTTCCACCCCCTGAGGGCTTAGATACCTATGCGCATGCGATCAAAGAAAAAACCGAGCTTCGCTTTACACTTATTTCCGAAGATGGCATTGTGTTAGCAGAAAGCCACCGCGAACACAGCAATATGGATAATCATGCCCATCGAAAAGAGATTATAAACGCACAAAAAACCGCTTTTGGAGAGGCAATTCGCCATTCAGACTCTGTCAACAATAATTTTTTATACGTCGCACACCGTTCTTATTATGAGCAAAAGCCTGTTTTTATTCGCCTTGCCACCAATTTGGAGATGGTTTCAGATACCTTTCATGAATTGTGGCTACGCTTAATGCTTATTTTTGGTATCAGCTTTTTGATAGGGCTTTATGGCATCTACAAATTAAGCCTGCTTGTACGAAAAGAGATCGACACCATCATCGTGCATCTGCAAATGATCGCTGACAAAGAGTACACCATCGGTATCTCGTCTCACTTTAGTTTTGAATTTTTCGAAATTGCCAATTACTTAAAAAAACTCGCCATAAAACTCGAAAAGCGTGCCAAACAAAAACGCAAATACACCGCCAAGATCAAGCTCATCAGCCAACAGCGTTCTGATGTCATCTCTGCCATTAGCCATGAGTTTAAAAACCCCATCGCATCCATCATGGGTTACGCCCAAACCCTGCTCGAAGACCCACACGCCAATGCACAAATCAGGGAGCGTTTTTTGGGTAAAATCATACAAAACGGTCAAAAAATCTCTAACATGATAGACCGCCTCACCTTAGCAACGAAATTTGAAAACGGTGATTTTAACATACAAAACAGCACCTTTGATGTTTCCAAAATTGCAGCCGATTGTGTTCAGACCTTCCGCGAAAAGTACCCAAATCGCGCCATCAACGCACAGTTGAGTGAGCATATCATCACGGCGGATCGCACTATGATCGACATCGTCATCTCCAATCTCATCGACAATGCCCTCAAATACTCCGACGACACCGTTGATGTCATTTTAGACAATAATGCCTTACATGTAAAAGATTTGGGCATTGGGATTAAAGAAGATGAAATCGAACACGTCACCCAAAAGTTTTACCGCACCAATTCTCACTCATGGGACAACTCCATGGGTTTAGGTTTAGCGCTGGTCAGTTACATCTTAAAACTACACAACACCACATTAGAGATACACAGTACCTTAGGTGTGGGATCTGATTTTTCATTTAAATTACCTTCAAACCAATAGGTGGTATGATTGCGCACTGAATCTACATCATAAGGATTACCATGTGCAATATGGGAGAACCCCGCATTAAAATCGTCGCAATGCCCAAAGACACCAACCCTTCAGGGAATATCTTTGGAGGCTGGATTATGTCGCAAATCGACATTGCAGGCTCTCTAGCGGCGCGTGATTTGAACGTCGGACGCGTGGTTACGGTCGCGGTTAACTCTTTAGAATTTAAAGAAGCCGTTAAGGTCGGTGATGTCCTTAGTTGCTACTCAAAAATTATCAAAGTAGGCAAAACATCCATCACCACCCAAGTCGAAGTCAACGCAGAACGCTCGTACGATGGCAACCGCCGATGCTTACATGTAACCAGTGCCACCGTCACTTATGTCAATGTCGATAACGAAGGCAACAAAGTACCCATTCCTTACACCCCCAATGAACTCCTAGCACTTGGAATAGAAACAAAACGTTGATAAAAAACCTCTTTTTTAATACAACACTCCTCCTGTAATTAATTCGTATCCCATTTTTACTATGATATGGGATTAAACCTTGAGGAGTTCTTTATGATAAAAATTTTATTTGTGTGTATTCACAACAGTGCGAGAAGCCAAATGGCAGAAGCATTGTTACGCAAATACGGTGGAGACTCTTTTGCTGCGTTTAGTGCGGGATTTGAACCAGGAACACTAAACCCACTAGCTGTTGAAGCGTTACAAGAAGAAGGTATTGATATATCGGAGCATCCCACAACGTCTGTGTTTGACCTGTTTAAAGAGGGCAAACTGTTTCATTATGTGATTACGGTATGCGATGAAAGCAGTTCAGAGCGTTGCCCTATTTTCCCAGGTCAAGCACAACGCATACATTGGAGTTTTAAAGACCCCAGTACGTTTCAAGGAACGCATGAGGAAAAATTAGAGCAAACCAAAGTGGTGATGGGTGAAATTAAAACAGCTGTTTTAAACTTGATTGAGTCCATGTAAACATCTTTTTCATGAAATTTCATTTTAAAATTCTTGTTTTATTTGTTGTCCATGGTTTAGCCATTTTAAGTGTGGGGCTTTACCAGATTCAAGCACTGTACGTGTCCCAAAAAAGTGCGTTTCAAGAGCGCATTTTTATCGAATCCACCGTTGTTGAACGTCGATTTGAAACGGTCATTGACAATTTAAAAAAGACAGTGGATATTCTTCAAAATGCCCAAGAAATTAAAACGGGTATGCTAAGCCAAGATGTCGATCTGCTCTACGGCTGGGCAAAGCTGTTTATCCCAAAATACGGCGATAAAATTCAGTTTATCAATCCCAAAGGAGTGGTCATCGCCAGAGGGGATGCCGAATTTCGTTTTGGAGACTCGATCAATACGGCTGCGTATTTTCAAAAGGCCTTGAAACAAATGGTCTTTGTTGGCATTGATACCTTGGATGGCGAACCGATGCTTATCGTCTCTCGGCGAATGAATACCAACGGAAACACCCCTCAAGGCGTTGTGGCAATCGGCATTCGTCTTGAGAGTGAATTTTTCAATAATCTAGCCCTTGGTACGCATATGGTCGTTGATTACAGTTCAACAAGCTATGCTCATGAGTGCACCATCACATCGGTACCGCATAATACTGTCTCTTTGCATGAAGCATTGGACAAAGGTGGCATTGACAATATGGGCATTTACGTTGTGTTAAAATCCCACGATGAACTCGATGCCATTGTCAGCACACGGATGAATCTGTTGGTTGGATTTTTGATTTTGTTTATTCCTTTTGGCATTTTGATCAATGTGGTTATTTTTAGGTATTTGCATCACTTCAACACCTTTATGCAACTTTTGTTTGATTTTTATGAAAACAAACTTTCAGTGGATGCGTTCACACAAACGGTAAAAAAAATGGCAGAGGGAAAAACCTCATCGGAGATTAAAAAGATAAGCGCACTGTTTTTAAAAATTGTCCAAAAAATGAGCGACACCCAAGAACATTTTTTACAGTTAAGCCAAACCGATGTCTTAACCACGATTGCCAACAGACGAAAACTCGATGATATCCTTGAGATGAAAGTCAAAGAAGCCGCAAGGGGAATCGACTTGTCGGTGATACTCATCGACATCGACACATTCAAAAAAGTTAATGACACCTACGGACACGACATCGGCGATGTGATCTTGCAACAATTTGCGTTAATCTTAAAAGAGAGCATTCGCCAAACCGACAGTGTTGGTAGATGGGGTGGAGAAGAGTTTTTACTCATACTCCCCCTCACCAACAACGAAGGAGCCCTAGGTCTAGCAAACACCTTACGCAAAAAAATTGAAGTCTTTCCTTTTAGTCACGCCATTCCCCTCACTGCAAGTTTAGGTATAGCAAGCTTCCATGCAGACGATAACGAACGAAGCTTGATTAAGCGTGCAGACGATGCCTTGTACCGCGCAAAACATCTTGGAAGAAACAGGGTTGAAAATGAAAAATTTTAAGCACGCACTTCTTTTTATTCTTCTCCTGTCGTCTCTTTATGGACGCGAAACACTCATCTTTGGGGTCAATCCTTACAAAGAGCCCTCTGCCATTAAAGAACTTTACAAAGAACTTATAGCGCATTTGGAAAAAGAGCTTGGGATTGAAATCGTTTTGGTGGTTTCCAATGATTATTCGCATTTGGCGATGCTCATCCAATCCAAAAAAGTTGATTTTGCCTCCATATCGCCAAAACTTTTTGCCACCGTGCGCCAGAGCATAAAAGGTACGCAGTATTTAGCTACCGTTCAAGTCAAGGATGAGAATAACATTTCTAAAAGTACCTATAGAGGATTTATTATCGCTCAAAACGATGGAACAATCCATACGCTTAGCGATCTTAAAGGCAAACGGTTTGGGTTTACCGATAAAGAGTCAACGTCAGGCTACTTTTATCCTCACATCCTTTTAAAAGAGGCAGGGATTGACCCTGAAAAAGATTTTTCACAGGTGTTCCTGTTAAAAAAGCATCCAAAAGTTATAGGGGCTTTGTTAGAAAAATCCATTGATGCAGGAGCAGTTTACGACACTCTGTATATAAGGATGAAAAAAGAGATAGGTGATTCTTTAAAAATTATTGCAACCACAGAAGAGATTCCCTATGATGCCATTGTCGCCTCTCCACATCTTCCTAAAAACATCGCGGAGAACATTAAAATTGCCCTCTTAAAATTTAACTCAAAAACCCCACATGAAGGTGGATTTGTAGGTCTTGAAGAAAAACCTGTTTCGGTGTACGACCGTTTATCAACACTACCATAGTCGTTTCTGCCTCAAAGAGGCAAGCTTCCGTGTCATAGTGGCTTTTTCTGCCTCAAAGAGGCAAGCTTTAGTGCCATAGTGGCGAACGTAGGTGTTTAGGCTTTGCCTAAATACCGTAATCAAAATAAAAAAGGAAAGAACGATGTTTAACCGACACTCCATCAAATTTAAACTCTTTACCATCGTCACGATGGCGATACTGTCGTTTATTTTTGTTTTTTCCCTCTTTTGGTTTCACAACACCAATCAAATCAAACTCCAAATTGCCTCCTCTAACAACGCCATCGTGAAAGACTCAACCCAAAAAAATGCCCTTATCAAAAAAGAGGCGAGTGAGCGTCATTTAGAAGAGTATTTTAAACTGGTTGCAGAAGTCATTGCGTTGGATGCGTACAATCTGGATTACGATGCCATTCAGTCAAAAATCACAAATTTTTTAGACCATGAAGGTCTGTGCAGCCTGGAAATCGTTGATGAAGTATCGAAAAGCAATGTGGCAACCGCTGTGCAAAATTGTGGCGCAGGCACTGTTTTTTTAAAAGAAATGGCTATATTTTACAATCATGAACGCATCGCATCTCTTAAAATTGAGTATTCATTGGAGCATATTGATGAGAAAATCAAACGCGAAAATGACTATCTTATCGCGCAATCGCAACGGCTTCAACACAATGTGGATCAATCGTTTTTAAACTATTTTTACCTTCAAGGGATTATTTTTTTGGTGATGGCATTGGGCATCTTGTTGATCGTATGGCACCAGATTGACAAAACGGTTGTTAAGCCTATCGGCACGTTATTGCACCGTATGGAAACCATGGAAATGAGCGATCCCTCTCTTGTTCTCAAAAGTGACCCTAACTTTAGCCAAACAGAGATAGGTCAACTCTCGGCGCACTTCCACCAACACATTGGTAAGCTCATCGCACAATTGCAACTCAGAGCCAACTATGATTCTGTCACGCAACTCTATTCAAAACAAAAGCTTTTAGATGATTTGAACGATACGAACTATCATACACTCGCCATTATCGATCTGGAAAATTTTAAAGAAGCCAACAATTTCTTTGGTGTGGATGTGGGGGATGCCATTTTGCGTTATACCGCAAAGCATCTTGTCCACGCTTTCAATGAGCCTTGCTTTAGACTCTACCGCTTGCACAGCGATGAATTTGCCATCGTAGCCACACAGCACAATACCTTTGAAGAGTTTTTAGACAAACTGCATCTTTTTGCGAGCGAATTTTCAGATGAAGAGTTCAACAACGATGGAACCCTTTTGAGTTTCAACATCTCCATTGGTCTCACCCCGATGAAGCAAACGCCTATTAAATCCATGACCTGCGCGCTCATTGCCCTGAAGCATGCTAAAAATTCCAAAGAAATGCTGGTGCATTACAGCGATGAACTTCCCATTATCAAGGCATATGAAAAAAATATTTACACACTGGGGCTCATTAAAGAGGCGATCAAAGAAAATGGTGTCGTTCCCTATTTTCAACCCATATTCTGCCATGAAAAAGGCGTGATCACCAAATACGAAGCCTTAATGCGCATCAATCACAAAGGCACCATTATCCCACCGTTTGATTTTTTAGACGTCTCCAAAAAGTCCAATACCTATCACCATTTATCCTCTCAGATGGTGATGAAGGTCATCTCCTATCTTAAAAAATATCCCAACGATACTGTGGCGATTAACATCACCGCGAATGATATCACCCGTAAAGAATTTTGCACGTGGCTTCTCAGCGTCATTCAAGAGAGCAACTTAGGCTCTCAAGTCACGTTTGAGATCACCGAACAAGAGGGGATTGAAAATTTTGATGTGGTGAAAGAGTTCATTGCAGACGCTAAGCGCATTGGTATTGAGATTGCGATAGATGATTTTGGAAGTGGCTATTCCAATTTTGAACATCTCATCCATCTGGATGTGAATTACCTCAAGATTGATGGCTCTTTGATTCAAAATATTGACAAAGATGAAAATGCACAGCTTATCGTTAAAACCATCGTCCAATTTGCACAAGCCCTACACATCAAAACCATTGCAGAATATGTGAGCTCAGAAGAGATTTTTACGCACGTAAAAGAGCTTGGAATTGACTATTCTCAAGGCTATTTTATCGGAAAGCCCGAACCAAAAACACTTTAAGGAGTCTGTATGAAACGTGCCATGATTATTTTGAGCTTTATGGTGACAGTGTACGGGTGGTGCGATATGCCTAAAAGCATTCACTTGGTGGAAGATCCTTGGCCACCT
>JFJP01022069.1_pt1 | contig 12881 bp, 10 predicted proteins | sample 431651 | NCBI WGS metagenome assembly JFJP01 (sample SAMN02602958, study PRJNA72255) | Microbial mat metagenome, whole genome shotgun sequencing project. | biome: fresh water; feature: sink hole; material: water; isolation source: purple microbial (photo- and chemosynthetic) mats found in... | reverse complement strand
ATTATCGAACTGATTGATTTGCTTGAGAAAGAACTTTTATGAATCTGCTTATGCCGAATCAATGAGGGAATTCCTACCTGTCAATACCATTCTCATCTTATTGCCTGCTTTCCGGTTACATGAGATAAGCAGAATCAACAAGATGCTTATTCATCAATTCTTACTACGGACGATCATAAATTATGAAACGAATTTCTCATGCGTGGCTGTTAACATTTGTCAGCAATATTTTATCTCTTGTGCTGGGGATTGGAAACAGCATCCTTTTGGGCAGATTGTTGCAGCCGGAAGGTCGGGGAGCATTGGCGTCCGTATTGTTCTGGCCCCACTTTATCGCAGGCGTGGGTACTTTAAGTATCAATGAATCCATTGCTTATCGGATCAGTCTGCCCGGATCGGATTCAAAATACATACGATCTGCGGCAATATGGTTATCTCTTTATCTGGCAATCATTAATTGTTTTATTGCATATCCTTTAATTCCTTATTTATTAGGCAATACCAGATTAGAATTTATACCCTTAACACAATTTTACGCTATTATCTTTATCCCGTTTTCTCTTTTTACGATTAATCTTTTAGCTTTGGATCAGGGAAGGTTGGACTTTGTCAGGTTCAACCTTCTCAGACTCATGCAGCCTATGCTTTATATTTTATCCGTATTATGGCTTTGGACATCAGGATATCTTACAGTTACTTATCTTGCTTATGCGGCTTTACTGACCACATTTATAACCGCATTTTCAAGAGCATATTTTTTAAGAGATAAAAACATCATCGGGTTTTCCTTGCCGATACGCAAAGAAGCCAAAGAAATACTTTCAATGGGATTAAAGTTTCAGATTACAAATCTTTTTATGTTTGCAAATGCGGAAGCGGACAAGCTGATCATTATTCTGCTTTCGGATAATACCACTCTCGGACTTTATACGGTTGCGTTGGCAGTGGCATCCGCAGGACTGGGGATACTTACTCAGACATTTACGACAGTGATATTTCCTTATATTTCCAAACTTGATACGGCAAGTTCTCAATCTTTGCTTATTGCCCGAAGTCTGCGGTATTCGGTCATACTGCTGATCTGCTGCAATCTGATCATGGCAGCCATATCGCCATATCTGTTGCCGTTCTTGTTCGGAAAAGCTTATGAATCAGCAGTGTTTATCACTATTGTTCTGTTTATCGCATTTATCTTCAAAGGAATTCGAAAGATTATGATTTACAATCTGAGAGGCATGGGAAAGACAAAAGCAGGAACTTTGGCAGAAGCCATAGCCCTCTGCGTATTTGTAACATCTGCGGGATATTTGTTCCGTCAGATGGAACTTGTCGGCGTGGGAATCGCAATTCTGCTTTCGGATATTGCGGCTCTGATTTATCTGACATGGTATTTTCAAAAAACGATGAATTTGTCGTTCAGAAATTGGTGGGGATTGGATAGTTCAACAATCATTGAGATATTCGGTATTTTGAGAAATCTTATTGCAAATATTTATCTCCGTTTCAGAATTTATGCAGAGCCGGAAGGAGGAAAAGTATGAAAACAATACTGACTTATAATGATAATACAGGGAAATACTTTCCTGCGATTATATTGACGATTCTGTTTTCTTTGCCGTCTATGATTCCGTTTCAGGAAGGCATAACTCCGATTTGCTTTACGCTGCTGACGCTTGTGCCTTTGATTCATACGACATTCATTACAAAAGAGCTTGATTTTTTTGATCCGATAGTCATGGTAAGTCTGACGTATGCTTTCGGAGGTCCTTTGGCTGTCTTGTTCAAGGGATATTATGAAGATTCTTATACATTTTACTATTTATCTCATGCCGAAAAGTCAATAATATGGGCTTATCGCGGATTTTCATGTCTTATGCTGGCATATTTTCTGACGAAGATGTATGTCAAATCTGAAAAAGCGGATATCCTTGAGAGTGAAATAGAAAGGGAACATACGCTGGTATTCGCAAAATCTTTGGGATTACTTGTCATCACCGGATTGATTATAACACTGATAATTCACGGAGGTGTGCCATACACTTTTGTTGAGAGCAGATTTACTTATGAAGCTTCCACAGTCCGTCAGCTATTAAGTTATATGGTAGAAATGAGATATGGTTTCTTTCTCATTTATTTTTTGCTGAAACAGTCTTCACGCGATAAAATGCTTGATGTTATTTTTTATATCATTCTTTTTATCCATATCATATTTATTATCGGAGCAGGCTCTAAAGCTCTTGTGCTTTCATTGCTTGTATGTATTGCTATTTCGGTTTCCTTAACAAAAAAGAAACTCTCAGCCAAACACTTCTTTGTGGGGATATTTGCTGCCGGAGTTATTTACCTGACTTTTCAAGTTGTAACAAATTATCGGGTGATTGTCAGAAATACCCCTATATATCATGAATTCAGCGGTAATGTTTTCTCTTCCGTGGCTCATCAGGCTGATATGTTTTTTGAGGCAATTCTGACAATTTTTGAGAAGCATAAAGATTACGATACCACAAGCAGTATAATGGGACGTTTGGCTTATATTACTTCTCTTGAGCATGTTTTTACTCTCACAGGAGGAAAATCTCCCTATTTGCAGCCGATAGAAAATCTTCTTATTCCGCTATATTCATTCGCTCCCAGGTCTGTGTTCACAGACAAACCCGTATATTTGAATTCGGGTGATGTTGCCATAATGAGCGGATTGACGTACGGAGGAGTTTCGGTAACTCTGATAGGAAGTTTTTACTGGGCATGGGGATATATTAGCATATATTTCGGAATGTTCTTCATCGGAATTATCTTTGCCAACCTTGTTATAAGATCAATGTATCCTGCGCTACATGGCGCAAGAAATAAAGTTCTGCTGATGTCAATAATTGTGGCACTTATTGATCCGGGTCAGACTTTTCAATCTATTACAACAGATTTAATCCGAATGTGGGTATTTTTGCATTCTCTGTGTTTTCTGATTACTCATCTCAATATTCTCACAGCTTTAGGCATCCGCAGAGAATATAATGCTTTTAAGCGAATCAACAGAGGGAGTCTATAAATGAAAAAAATCGAAACATTTTCCCGAATAACAGGAAAGAACTGGATCAACGGGCGATATCTTCTTCCCGTTCTGAAAACTTGGGGAGCTACTGAAACAGGAACAGTGTTGGATTTGGGATGCGGTGAAAGCCCGTTTAGGATTTTTTTTCAATACGCCGAAAAATATATCCGTATGGACTATCAGCCATCGGATGATGAGGTTATAAAGGCGGATATGCGGCAAATCCTGCTTGATGACAATTCGACAGATTGTGTATTGGTGTTTCAGGCTCTTTCGGATTTGCCGGAGCCGGAAATCTGTCTGAATGAAATCCAAAGAGTATTAAAGCCCGGCGGACGCCTGATTGTCTATGAATCGGTCTGTTATCCCGAACATGATATGCCGCATGATTATTTTCGCATCATGCCCGCCGGGCTTGAGTATCTCGCCCGAAAAGCCGGTTTTGAGCGCAAAGAAATAATCCGGTTGGGCGGAGGATTCAACCGTTTTGCCATGCTGTGGAATACATATCTTATGGGAAAACTTAGCATGTATTCCATATTGAAACATCTTTCGGTTATAGGCGTCATAATCTGCAACATAATGTGTTATGCCGCAGACTGCCTTGCACCGCATACGAATCTTGCTTCAGATTATATTGCGCGTTTTATAAAAATACCTGTCAATGATATGTGAAGAAAGGAAACTGAAATGTCATCTATTAAACCGATCAAAGTTGCAGTGGTTACGGAAGGCATATCGCATTTTGAGGTTCCGTTATATCGTCTGTGTTCCCAATCAGATGATATTGATCTTCGTGTCTTTTATCTCCTGAAAACAGAAGGGGAAGGTCGTTATTGTAAGGACTATCAGAAGAAGATTACATGGGGAGAAGATATGCTGTCAGGATACGCATCGGAATTATGTTCCTGTGCAAAAGAATTGCAGAAAGCAGTGTATCACTGGGAACCGGATGTGGCTATGATTTATGGTTATTCATGGCGCGGGGCAATACCGTTCATACTTTTAAACCGGCTGCGTAATATTCCTCAGATTCACAGAGGTACGCTGAATTATTATAAAGACCCTCGGCGCGGTATCAAAGCCGATATTATGAGACCTTTTCGCAATATTGTTTTCAACCTGTTTCAGGCGCATCATTACGGAGGCTCTTACAGTAAGTATGTCTTAAAACATGCAGGAATTTCTGAAAAACAGATGTTTTTCGTGCCATATTCGATTGATACGCATTTTTTTCTGAATGAGTCTGATAAGGAAGAAATTGCGACTGAAGCTGTAAAACTGCGTGATTCTCTCGGATGGGGTGATGATGCGAAGGTTGTACTATTTATCTGTCAGCACAATTGGTTCAAGGGACCTGATATTGCTATGCAGGTTTTTTCAGAATTGCAGGCGCAATATCCTGAGATGAAAGCCCTGATTGTCGGCTCCGGGCGTATGACAGAAGAAATGAAACAAAGCGCGAAGCATAATATGATTCCCGGCTCATATCTTTTTGCGGGTTTTTGTCCCAGCAAAGAGACCGTGAAATATTATCTTGCGAGCGATGCTGTATTGTTCACTTCCCGTTATGAAACATGGGCAAGAGCTGTGAACGAGGCAATGCTGTGCAAAAAAATATGCGTTGTCAATGACCATGTACCGGCAGCGGGCGGACTTGTTGATAACAAAAAAAACGGTTATGTTGTTCCTGGAACGGATAATATTGAAGAATATGTGTTGGCATTGAAACAGCATTTTCTTCTGCCTGAACATGAACAGAAAACAATGGCTGAACAGGCAAGAGCAAAAGCCTGCGAATTTTCTTATGAAAAGAATCTTGATGAATTGAGAAAAAGTATCCTGTTTGCGGCAAAATAAGGAAAGGAAGTTCAGGGGGGGACAATTATGAGAATACGGGCTGTTGCCAAAGAAATCATCTATAATTCACTACATTTTGCAGGATTGACGTGGATTGCCCGGCAAAGGCAGAAAAACGGACTTATTGTTCTGACATATCATTCATTTACAGAAGATACGTCCATGACTATGCTCAACTCCGAGCCTATTTCAAGATTTGAAAAGCAGGTCAGATTCCTGAAACAAAATTACAGGCTCGTGTCGTTGGAAAAGGGAATTCAAAGACTGAAAGACGGCGATTCGGATCCAAAACCTATGGCGGCAATTACAATAGATGACGGATTTGAGGATAATTATACGCTGATGTTCCAAGTGTCTAAAAAATATCAGATACCGACAACAATCTTTATCGCAACGGATTTCATAGATACCGGCAGACCACCATGGCCCACGCAGATTATGGAAGCATTGCTGCACACCGAATCCCGGTTTATCGAATATCCTGTGAAACTGCCTTTAGAGGGAATAAGGGAAAAAATTGACGCGCTTATATCAATAAAAAATGTATGGAAACATCTGCCCGGAGAAGAACGATTTTCACTGCTTGAGGAACTGAGAAGACATCTTAAGGTAGGCAGTACGCATTTATCAAAACCTTTAAGATGGACGCAGATTATAGAAATGAGCGAAAATAATGTGGTATTCGGATCTCATACGGAGTATCATAGCATTCTGCCTGCGATAGACGAATCTGCGGCAATCAGAGAATTGTCTGTATCCAAATCAAGGATAGAAAAAGAACTGGGAAAGCCATGTACGCTGTTTTCCTATCCCAACGGAGACTGGGATGAAAGAACTCGAAAACTTATTGAAAAAGCCGGATATTCGGCAGCGGTTACTCAGCAATACGGCATGAATTCGGCAGACTCGCATCTTCACAGTCTGAAACGAATCGAAGTGCCTTATGACGAAAGTCTGGGAACATTTGCCTGCAGAAGCAGTCTTCTGGTAAAGTCATTTTCTCAAAACTATTTGTAAAGCGGGGTGTTCCATGTGCGGCATAGGTGGAGAACTTTATATAAATCATCACAGAAAAGACGGATATGTTCTGAATCGTATGTCTGAAGCTATGCGGGAACGAGGTCCGGATGACGAAGGCATTTATTCTGACGAATATATCGGTCTGGTTCATCGGCGTCTGAGTATCATTGATCTGAGTTCCGCAGGGCGATGTCCTATGGATAACGAGGATGGCTCTGTCAAAATCGTTTTCAACGGAGAAATCTATAATTATCAGGGATTGAGACAGCGATTGCTTGATATGGGGCATAACTTCCGCTCTGATAGCGATACGGAAGTGATTCTTCACGGATACGAGCAATGGGGAGAAGATATAGTCTCTCAGCTCAATGGCATGTTTGCTTTTGCGATCTGGGATTCGGAAAAAAAATGTCTTTTCATCGCACGCGACAGGCTGGGAGAAAAGCCTCTGTATTATGCCGAACTTCCGGGAAGATTTGTATTCGCATCCACCATCATCGCACTGACAGCAGGATTGAAAGATCATTTTTCTCTGAATTATAACGCTATGAATTCTTTTCTGTCCTGTAACTTTATTCCGGGACCTCAGACAATATGGAATGAGGTAAGTTCGCTTTTGCCGGGTCATACGATGACGGTTACTCAGACCGGCAAAATATCTGTCCGGCAGTATTGGGATTTTCCTGACTCTCCTATAAAGGAAATGAACGACACAGACGCAGAGGAATATATTGAACACCTGCTTGAAAACAGTGTTAAACATCGTCTTATTGCAGATGTGCCGGTTGGCGGATTTTTAAGCGGCGGCGTGGATTCTTCATTGATTATGACTCTGGCTTCCAGACATAGCAGCGGTATCAACACCTTTTCGATAGGATTTCTTGAAAGCGATTTCAGTGAACTGAGATATGCACAACAGGTTGCCAAGGTGATCGGCTCGACCCATAATGAACTGATGTTATCTGAAAATAATGTGCTTTCGATTATTCCGATGCTGGTATGGCATTACGGACAGCCTTACGGAGATTCATCCTGTATCCCGACGTATCTGGTATCTGAATTATCCCGAAAGACGGTAAAGGTCGGTCTTACCGGCGATGGAGGCGATGAGTCTTTTGCAGGCTATTCCAGAGCCATAACAAACTGGTATGCTTCGATATACAGAGATATTATCCCTGAGCGTTTACGCCATAACATTATTCCGGCTTTATGTTATTCGTTGAAAGACAGTCAGTTGTCCGGTTTTTTCAAACGATTGAACAGCCTTAATCAGTTATCCATGATGAAAAACGCGCCTATTTATACCAATTCTCTGAGTTGGCTGAACAATCTGAATGAATTACAGGGACCTGTGCTGAAAAATTATAAAACTGATGTAAATTCGTTCAGTCAGAGCAGAACTTGGAATAATGACAAAGAGTCGTTTCTCATACAGGTGCTTTATGATGATTTCAAGGTGCAACTGCCGGATGATTTTTTAGTCAAAGTGGATATTGCCAGCATGGCAGCGTCTTTGGAAGTCCGTTCGCCCTTTCTTGACCATGAATTTGCAGAAGCGGCATGGGCATTGCCGGATAAGATGAAATTGCGGTTCGGACAAAGAAAATGGCTGTTGAAGCGCATAGCTGCAAAATATATTCCGAAATCCGTTATTTATCGCAAAAAAATGGGATTTGTCCTGCCAATGAAACATTGGTGGAAAGGAAAGCTGTCAAAAGCTCTTTCAGTTCTGATGACAGACAGCCGCGCTGTTCAATGGGGCTGGATTGAGCTTTCTCCGGTTATGAAAGCTATTTCCGAACACAAAGACGGAAAAGAAGATCATTCTACGCGGCTTTGGCAAATTCTGTGTCTGGAACTGTGGGCAAGGATTGTGGTTGAAGAAAGCATGACAGGGCTTTGTTCTTTGGTTGATCTTATCTGATTCTAAGGTATTTATATTATGAATAAAATTCCTAAAACATTACTGGTAGGTCCCGCAATCAGAAACGGCGGCGCGGAAAAACGATTTTATAACCTTTGCAGATATCTGTTTAAAGGAACTGCTCATGCGTGTACGCTTCATAGCAGCAATATATCAGAAGATACTTCAAATATGAACCTGATGTCTCTGGGATGGAAAAGCATGTATGACTATCCCGCAGTCATCATCAGGCTGATGAAAATTATTCAGAAAGGTCAATATGATGTTATCATGGGATTCGGATTGTATCCCAATCTGGTGATATGGCTTGCAACGCGTGTTTTCACAAAAAAGCCGATACTTATTTTAAGCGAAATTACAAGACCCGGCATAGCTTATCTCAGCCAGCCGAAAAGTCTTAAACGGGAGTTTATAAGAATATTGCAGCAGATGGCTTATCAGAGCGCGGATATGTTCGCTGCAAATTCGATTGACGGCATCAGAGAATCTGTTGATTATTTCAATGTCAGGGAAAATCTTACCAAAAGAATTCCGAACATTATTAATGAAAATGAGGTCATAGAAAAAGCGGAACAGCCGCTTAATATCAGCCATATCAGCAGGCATAAACACAAAATTGCCGTAGTCTCGCGGCTGGTAAAAATGAAACGGATTGATACTGCTATTGAGGCAATGGCTATGCTGCCAAAGGATATTGATTGCGCGATGGTGATTGCGGGTGATGGTCCTGAATTGCCGAATCTTAAGCAACTGGCACAGGATTTGGGAATTGCGGAACGGGTGTTTTTTATAGGCTGGCTAGAAAATCCCCTGCCATTGATTCGTCAATCTTCTGCGTATGTGATATGTTCGGAATATGAAGGGTTTTCCAATTCGGTATTGGAAGCCATGTTTGCAGATACTCCTGTGATTACAAGCTTTTGCAGCACAGATGCAAAACAGATGTGCCAGCAGGGTGCGGCATTGGGATTTGAAACAGGCGATGCCGAAACTTTGTCAAAGCATTTTCTGACATTGATGAATTCAAAACAAGAGAAAGAACAGCTTATTCATGAAGCGCGGCAGTATCGTTCATGGCATGAATGCAAAACAGCGATTGCCGTTTATGAGCAGACTATTTCAGAAGCATTTGAAAAGTTTCAGCAATCTGAACAAAAGACGCGTAAAACGATTACCAGCAAACAAGACCTTGAATTTTATCTTGAGGCTGACAGACTTGCTTTGCAAAGACCTGTCAGAACGCTTTCTGTGATTCTGAAAGAGTTCATCGCTGATGATGAGGTATGGAAATTTCAGAGATTGTTAAGAAATTGTGAGTATTATAAAAACAAAAAGAAAAATTGGTTTGAATGGGCTTCTTTTTTGTATCATTATAGAAAGTTCGTAAAGTTATCCGCCAGATTGGGATTTACAATTCCTCTTAATTCATTCGGACCAGGATTGAGCATTGCACATCATGGTACGATTGTTGTCAGCGGAAAGGCAGAAATCGGAGAAAATTGCCGGATTCATGTTTGCGTGAATATCGGAGCTTCCGCAACAGACGGAGACGCAGCTCCGCAATTGGGAAATAATATTTATATCGGACCCGGCGCGAAATTATTCGGTAGCATAAAATTGTCTGACAATATCGTTATCGGCGCAAATTCAGTAGTTAACAAATCTTTTGAGGAAGAAAATATTATCATTGCCGGAGTACCTGCAAAAAAAATCAGAAATTTCGATATTGATGAAATTAAAGGCTTTGTCAGAGCAACGGAAATCATAAATAAGCGTTCTGACGAGGCATTAAGCAAAAAGGACTGATTTTATGAACTCATTGAGGCATATTAAAATTCTGCACACTGTTGCTGCTTTGAAAGCATCATCCGGCGGTCCGTCAATACTCGTTTCTTCTCTGTGCGAAGAACTGGGCAAATCAGGCGCGTCAATCGAAATAGCTACACAGGATTACGCATCGGAAGATGCAAATATTGTTCCGCAATCAGCTTTTGTAACAATGACTTATGTTCCTGCGATAAATTTTCCCTTGCTCCGGCTGATTTACACGCCATCTTTCGGAACAATTTTGGTAAATCGCTGTCTGGAAACGAAAGCCAGCCTGATTCACAATCACGGACTGTGGCTTATGCCCAACCATGCTGCGGCTATTGTTGCCCGCCGATTGAAAATTCCTTTGATGATAAGTACTCATGGAATGCTTGAACCCTGGGCTTTACAATATAAAGCATGGAAAAAACGTATCGCATGGAAGTTTTATCAACACAGAGATTTACTTTCAGCAAGCGTGTTACATGCAACTTCGGTGCGGGAGGCTGATAATCTCCGTCAACTGGGATTTAAACAGCCGATTGCCATGATTCCCAACGGCATTCACCTTCCGATATGGCATGAGTCTGTAAAAACACGGACTGAAAATCATACTGCTCTGTTTATGGGTCGTATCCATCCGGTAAAAGGCTTATCGGAATTGGTCAGAGCATGGCAGATAGCTCGTCCGAAGGGATGGCGTATGGTGATAGCGGGTCCTGACGAAGGCGGTCATAAAAAAGAAGTTGAAGCTGCTATTCATCGGGCAGGACTTCAGGATGTATTTCAATTTGCGGGTTCGGTAGAAGGCGAAGCTAAAACCGATCTGTATCGCAACGCTGATCTGTTCATATTACCGACTTTTACGGAGAATTTCGGCATTGTGGTGGCTGAAGCCCTATCTTACGGAATCCCGGTAATTACCACCAAAGGCGCACCGTGGGAAGGATTGATAACCCATCGCTGCGGCTGGTGGATTGACATCGGCGCAGAGCCTTTGGCAGACGCCATCAGGGAAGCCGCCGCGCTTTCGGATGCTGAACGTCAGGAAATGGGAAAGCGCGGGCGTATTTTTGTTGAAAAAAATTTCGGATGGACACAGATTGCTGAAAACATGCTTTCGGTGTATCAGTGGATTCTCGGACAAGGCTCAAAGCCGGAATATGTTTTATGAAGTCTCTTTTGAAGAAGAAAATAGAAAGGATGCACTACGATGAGAACGTATAAACATTGGACGCCCCGATATATCTATGATCGTGTGGCTGTCATGTTGTATGAGAAAAAGAATCCCGGCACCCCTTGGCTGACCCGTCAGATGATTGAGATATTGGATGAGTGGCTTAAACCGGATGATGTCGGACTGGAATGGGGATCCGGAAGAAGCACACTTTGGTTTGCAAAGCGGCTTGCTCATTTAACCAGTATTGAAGACAATCCTTTATGGTTTGAAAATATCAGGCAATTGCTGATTTTTGAAAATCTGACACATAAAGCGGATTATAAGCTTTTAAAACCTTTGGAAAACGGTACGCCGGAGTCCGATTATGTGAAAGCTATCAATCCCTTTCTTGAAAACAGCCTTGATTTCTGTCTGGTGGATGGGACGGAAAGAGATTTCTGTGCGCTGGCGTGCATTCCCAAAATAAAGCCCGGCGGAATTATTGTTATTGATAATATTGAGCGATACATTCCGCGCCAAGTGAAAACCCGTTCTCCGAATGCCAGAGGAAAAGAAGATGGATTTGCTTCAAAAGGATGGGAAGAATTTGGCATAATTGTTGCAAAATGGCGATGTATATGGACGAGCAACGGTGTTTCTGATACGGCATTTTGGGTTAAACCTTTATAGGAGTGAAAAATTATGAAATATGTACAATACGGATGCGGAATAACTGCTCCTGTTGAATGGATTAATTTCGATGCCTCTCCTACAATTCTTGTTGAGAGGATGCCTGTTTTAGGAAAAATCATCAAGGGTGGGAAACGGTTGTTTCCGAAAAATGTGCGTTTCGGCAATATATTAAAAGGATTGCCGAACATCAGTCCGAATAGCTGTGACGGAGTTTTCTGCTCCCATGTTCTTGAACATCTGTCTTATGAACAATGTAGGACAGCGCTTGCCGAATCATATAAAATTCTCAAACCGGGCGGACTTTTTCGTTGTATCGTGCCTGATTTAGAACGGGCAGCGAGAGAATACATAACGACTATTGAAAACGGAAAAGCTTGTGGAGATTCGGAATCGTTATACACAGCATCTTTTTCATTTATGCAGGCGACTTCACTGGGCGTAAAGCGTCTTCCGAAAAATATCTTTGAAAAACTCCGCTATATGCTGGGGCATTCCGAACATCTGTGGATGTGGGATGAATTTTCTCTGAGAAAAGAATTGGAAATGGCAGGATTTGAAAATATTCGGATAGCAGAATTCAACGACAGCGGTGATCCGATGTTTGCCTTAGTCGAGGATGCAGGACGTTTTGATAAATCTGTTGCCTTTGAGTCTGTAAAAACAGGTTCATGGCAACGCTAGGCTGATGACAAATAATATTTCAGACGTTTTATGGGAGAGACAAAAAAATGAGTTGGCAGGAAGATTATTATAAACGGTTTTATTCTGACAAAGAAGGCTGGGTTGGCGGAACAACAGAGTTTCATAACCTTTGCAAACATCATATTTCCGAAAAATCAGAAGTGCTTGAAATCGGAGCGGGACCATCCAACCAAACCAGTGAATTTCTCTCAGGAATTTCTAAGCGGCTTGTGGGATTGGATATTGACGAGGAAGTTAAAGACAATAAATTTCTCTCAAAAGCTTATACTTATGATGGCAAGCATTTTCCTTTTGATGATGAAAGTTTTGATGCGGTAGTATCTGATTATGTTATGGAACATGTTGAAAATCCGGTATTGCTCTGCAATGAAATCCGGCGGGTTCTGGCTCCGGGCGGTGTTTTTGTTTTCCGCACACCGAATATTTATCATTATGTTCCTATGTTAAGCCGATTTCTTCCGATGTGGTTATCCAATTGGTCAAGAAATCTCCCGGCTGACGCACACGATCCGTATCCGACGGTTTACAAGTTCAACTCTGCTGCACAATGCAGACAAATTCTCAATGAAACAGGCTTTGAGATACTTGAAATGTCTATGGTGGAAAAAGAACCTTCTTACGGAATGAAATCAAGACTGTTATTTTTTCCGATGATGGTGTATGAA
>JFJP01012313.1_pt1 | contig 12881 bp, 9 predicted proteins | sample 431651 | NCBI WGS metagenome assembly JFJP01 (sample SAMN02602958, study PRJNA72255) | Microbial mat metagenome, whole genome shotgun sequencing project. | biome: fresh water; feature: sink hole; material: water; isolation source: purple microbial (photo- and chemosynthetic) mats found in... | reverse complement strand
GCATGTCAATCATCTTGCCATCAAGCGAATACGCACCCCTACCTTCTTTTTGACTTGCTTCGAATGTCTCGATGATACGCCTGGCGTGGGCAATCGCTTCATCGTCAGGCGTAAATATGGTCTGTACCGGCTCGACCTGTAAAGGGTGGATGAGCTGCTTTCCACTGTAGCCAAGACACAAACCAATCTCGGATTCCATGCGCAGCAGTTCGAGGTTCCTGTAATCAATTGTGACAATATCGATCGCCTGCAATTGATTTGCGGCACAAGCCACGACTACAGCCTGCCGCGCATAAAGCAGTTCAACGGCATCCCTTGTGCGGGTCGCGCCAATGGATGCCGCGAAATCCTCGCCGCCGAAAATGATGGCATCCAGGCGCGGATGCACTGCAAGCTCCTTGAGATTTAGAATCCCTTTGGCGGTTTCCACACCAATCAAAACACGAATGGAACCGACCTGCCAGCCAAACTTCAACTCCGCAGTTTCGATGATCTGGGCAGCCCATTCCACCTGCTCAAAGGATTCAACCTTGGGAATCACGATCCCATCGGGGTGATACGGCAGAACAGCTGCGATGTCGTCCTTTTCCAGACCCGAACCGACAGAGTTAATGCGCGCCAATTTTTCGCTTGCGCCAAAATCCAGTTCCTGCAATGCCTTTACAATCGTAGCACGTGCCTCGGCTTTTTTACTAACGGCTGTGCCATCCTCCATGTCCATGCAAACACTGTCGACGCCCAGGGTGATGGACTTGGTAATCATCCTCCAATTGTCGCCGGGCATGTAAAGCAATGCGCGTCGTGAGTGCATAACTCCTCCGATCTATATTGGTTCCATATACAGGATAACGTTACCGGCTTCGTTTACTTCGACTCGCAATCGTTTCAACGGCGTACTTGAAGGTCCGCGAGTGACCAGGCCTTTGCCATCATATTTCGAGCCATGACATGGACATTCGTACCCACCGTCCTTATATTCAACCGTGCAACCAAGATGGGTGCACACCAGGCTCAACGCAATAAAGCCATCATCCGTACGAATCAATACAGCGGGGATGTGCAAGAGCAAGGTATTCAACCCGCGCGGATAGTCACCTGCTGAGCCAAGGTCATATTGAGAAGGAGGTGCCGGATCCATTTCATAGGACAGGAAATGGATCAGTCCGCCCAAACCAATGGCACCGGTTAAACCCAACAGGGTATTGGTAGCCAATCTTAAAAATTCACGTCGGGATGGTTTTGTCATAGTGAGTTAATCATGGATAGCATTGTCAACGCCAGGATGGTGACAGCGATGATGATAAATAATAACTGCACAATACTGCCACTGCGCGGAAACCAATGACCGAGCTCACCTGGTTCCACGTCTTTAAAGAGGTACGGCATTGCTCCAATAAAAATGACAACCAACAAAGGGAAAACGACACCCAACAAAAACGGATCGCCCGATTTGAGCAATTGTTGAACCCAGAGAAAAAACCACGGTGCACTTGAGTCTGCGTCCAAAAGTGTATCACCGCGGATTGGAGGTGCAATTGGAGCTGGCACCAATGCTGATACGATCATCAGAACGATGCTCCCGATAACCATCCCCAGCACTTCGCGTTTGAGCAGGTCAGCACGGGTAATTCTCGTTTTATTTTCACGCCCAGGCGCAGCTGCGATGCCCCCATCACGACGCACGCGGAACAAATGCCAAACAATAAAAAAGCCGGCTGCAAGGGACAGCAGGTAAATATGCCACGAATAAAAACGGATCAACGCAGCGGGACCCGGCTCCCTGCCGCCAACAACAAAAATATATAATTCGTTCCCAATCAATGGAATGGATTTTAGCAGGTTGGTGCCGGCAGTCAAAGCCCAACGAATACCTTCATCCCAGCGCAGGACATACCCGGTGAAATCGAGCAAAACAATAAAAACCAGCAAGATCAACCCAAGCAGAAAGTTAAATTTTCTCTGCGCGCCATAAGCCCCGGTGAAAATGACACGCGCCAAATGAATAAGCGCAACAACCACTAAAATCTGCGCCGACCAATAATGCAGATTGCGAATAAACGCACCAAGTGGCACAAAACTCACAATCGTCTCAACCGAGATGGCGGCCTTTTCGGGGGTTGGAATATAGTAGAACATTTCCAACAGGCCCGTGATAAGCAGGATGAGTGATAGGAAAACAGCCATTCCGCCCGCGCCCAATGTATAACGCCAGCGCGACTGGTCGGCGGGGATTGTCGGGGGATGCAAATGAGAAAAGAAATTCGGTCGAATGACCTTGCCAGTTTTCAGATCAACCGGGATTTGCTCCACACGCTCAGGAAGATCACGGGTGATCAGTCCAAACATGGCAAGCGCGAGTATCCCGGTAAAAATGAAGATGGTTATATTTGGATTTTTGGGTACTTTAATATTTCGATGAACAGGTACAGCAGAAGCGTTGGTTTGCTCCAATTCCATTCCCTCAGGCAGGCTGCCCTTCATTTTCAAAATGTAAGCAGTAAGTTGCCAGGCTTTTTCCGGGGTAAGCGAGCGGGGTTTCCACCAGGGCATCATTACAACGACGTAATCATATAGCTGTTGAGCGTTCTCAAAACGACCCAGTGCGCTCGCCGTACCGACCGGCGGGAAGGTCAATGTTTTGGGCAGTTCAAAGCCTTGATCAGGGTGATCCTTTCCATGACAACCTGATTCCCAACAGTTGTTATCCGCATCATAAGCGCCAATTCGCCACTCGTCCGTGAGCCCCTGTCCACGATCCCCGTGACAAGCGATGCAGACACCCCAGAAAATCAGCGCGCCTTCATCCGCCTGTGTCGGGATTTCAGCCACTGCCGGGCTTGCGAGACGCTGTATATCAAAGGTTGGTGTTGGGCTGGGTATGGGTGTTTGAGTAACCCCTGCTTGATAGCTTTGAGATGCGTGTACATTCCTGGTCAATAGCACATTGGACACAAATAATAATATAGCCCCAAACGTAAAGAAAAATGCGCGTGCGATCAGCACGGCGCGGAGGGGCTTTTTATCTTTTCGAATGGCAGGAGTGATCTTCATCTTTTATCTAAGCGGCTTGACGGCAGTTTTTGCAACCTTAGCCTGATTTTTTGCCATTACTTTAACACAAAGTCCACTCCACATGACAGTGAAGAACCTCTTAAAAATAGTATGCAATCGGTTGAAGAACCAGTCAGCAGCACAGCCATACGGGCAATGCTCATACTTTTTGAGGATGAATTGGAGCAGGGCAAAAACAGGCATTACGCCAGTTAAATTCAACACCCTTATGCAAAAGATGACCCAGACTCTAAAACCCAAACTGGTTGCATTGTTAAAAAATGGCCAAACACAAAACAAGACAATTTTGTTTGGGGAAAGAAAGGTATATTTTTAATGCTCGAATTGAATAGTCTTATAGCCTAACGAAGTAAAAAACTTAAACAGGTAATTCTCGGCATTTGCTTGAGCTTGAATAAGAATCCCATCCTCCAGCACACTTTGGCGGATCTTGTCCTCCGCCGCCTGGCGGCAATTGGTTTCCAAGCTTACATCAGTTGAGGCAAAGGGACCGGTTTCGCGGTCATATACATACGACTTATCATTGTCCAGAGTCGCCACAAAAATCTCGGCTGGAGGAAGTCTCACATACAAAATATCGCCGCCCAAACGCAAATCGCTGGGCTGGATTTTTTCCATATCAATGCCGGCAATCACAAGCCCGTGACCTACAAATAATACTTTGTCACCCAGAAACACGCTTAACGGACCATCCTGGTTAACCTCGCAGGTAACGACCTGTTCCAAACTGTATTGAATTGTTTCCAACCGGGCCAGTGTCCGCACATCGTTAATATAGGTCACAGGGTCAACGATGATCGTTGGTGTAGGATTGCGTATCTGAGCCACCTGGGTCTGTAAAACCTGGTTAGCCTCATTCACCTGCTGAAACGGTGCCAATGCCGCATCTGTTGCTGCTGCCGTGCTCTCGCGTACGGTTTGTACGATAAAATACACACCCGCCGCCAACACGACCAGGATCAAAATGGACATAATTATATTTAAAGTGTTTTTCATGGTAACCTTTCCTTTTTCATAACTTGCCTTATTATAGCTATATAGTATGATTGTGCGTATACAATTCTGATAATGAAAAAACTGCTCCTGATACTTTCGTTCGCAATTCTTGGATGTTCATCACCTGTTCAGTTAATTTTGGGGACCCCAACACAGATCCAATCTCCCCTCCAGGCACCCGTGCCCATACAAACAACCAGTGCCACGCCCGAGCCTGGTACTGAACAAAATCCATTGATCCTCGCTTTGAGCCCATCCCCGCGCCCCAGTGCCGACATGGTCTCTGCGGGAGAATCAATCGCGGCATTTATTGCATCACACACAGGCTATAGGATCATGACCGTTGTGCCGCCCTCTGAGGCCGTCCTTGTTGAGGCCCTCGGAAAAAGTAACGCACACATTGTTTCGCTATCACCTTTTGGGTATCTGCTTGCGCGCGAAAACAACTCGGTTACTGCCATCATGGCAAGTTCACGTGATGGTCAGGCATTTTACGGTGCTCAATTCATAGCCAACCGTGAGAGTGGGTTCACAGTCTATTTTGATACGGAGCGCGGTGAGAACACAGCCGAAGCCGGCCTGGCATTAAAACAATTTCAGGATAAAAAACCCTGCTGGAGCGACACCACCTCGCCTTCAGCATATGTCATTCCACTTGGTTTTTTAAACCAGTCACAAATTCAGGTCAGGGACGCTGCTTTTCTGAAAGGGCAGCTGAATGTCATACGGGCTGTTTACGCAGATGACATCTGCAACTTTGGTGTAACCTTTATTGATGCTCGTCAACTCCCTTCATTGGAGGCAGATTATCCCGACGTGATGGATCGGATAATAGTCATCTGGCGCCTACCGAAGATCATTCCATATGAAAATATTTCGCTATCCAATTCCCTGCCGATTGAAATGCGACGCGTCATCCAGCGTACGTTCATTGACCTGATGCTTACACCCGAAGGCATGGCCGCCATTCAAACAGTGTACGGTATGGACGAATTACAAATCACCGAAGATGCCATGTATGATGCTTTTGCGACATACACAAAGGCATCCGGCCTAGATTTGGCTCAAATGATCAAGTAGTACTTATTCTTCCAGAAAGTGCGCCGGGAAAAACGGATCGAGCCGCACACTTTATAGATCATAGTCACAGGGAATATTCAAGCAAAAAACCAAAAAGCTGGTGTGGTTCTAAAAAGAAAATATCGTTTCAACACGTATGTGATTATTTCAGATTCCCTCCCAGCAAATTTTCATGTCATAGGAACAGTACTTTATTGCAAAAGCCGGAAATATAGCCTTACAAATGAACGGATTTTATTAAAAACTGGTCAACGGACATGAAATCTTTCACGGCAGGCCCCGCAAGGAAATTTCCCCCATCTCCATCCATGCCGTTTCAATCAACACGAATATCGAGGTTTTGCTGCTGGGCCTCACATATCTGTCTGCATTTTTTATTAAGGAAACTGGGAAGACGCATTCCATTGGCTCTCCTCCTTATTCTTGCATCTGTCTTTATTTGATGCCGCAATATGAAAATTGGACAAGGAAAAATATTTTATGCGAACAAAACCAATCCTCCTCCTTTTACTGTTTGTACTATTTCTCCCCCCAGCACAGACCTCCTTTGCCGCGCACAAAGCCAACGTAACCACTGACCAGGTTGTGTTTGACTTTCCCAACACAGCCACTTTCTCAGCCACGCTGAGCTCTGACTCGGATATCACTTCGGTGACATTGGAATATGGCAATCAGCAGCAGACCTGCGGGGAGGTGGTTGCCAAAGCATTCCCTGACTTCACATCTGCGAAGACTATCCAGGTAGAGTGGGCATGGGATATGCGTCAGAGCGGTTCGCTTCCACCTGGTGCAAGTCTCTGGTGGCATTGGGTTTACACAGACTCATCCGGACAGATATTTGTCAGCGAAACACAAAATGCAACCTGGCTCGATGACATTCATGACTGGCAGACCCTCGTTGGCGAAGACCTGCGCCTGCACTGGTACGGAAATGACAAAGCTTTTGCCCAAAATATGCTCAACGCAGGATTGGAAGGTCTGCGCCGCAACAAAGAACAGGCAGGTCTGGGGCCAGACCAGCCGATTGATCTTTACGTCTACCCCAATTATGAAGATATGCAGGATGCCATCCTCTACGAACCCTCATGGACGGGAGGCATGGCTTTCCCTGAATACAATATCTTTATCATGGGTATTTCTGCTTCAGATTCGACCTGGGATCAGAATACCGTCATCCATGAATTGACCCATATTCTGGTCGGGCATTTCACGTTCTCCTGTATCGGAACGATCCCAACCTGGTTGAATGAAGGTCTCTCCATGTATAGCGAAGGTGGTTTGGACTCGAGTTCTCAATCACATCTTGACCAGGCCATTCGCAGCGACACCCTGCTGACCGTCCGCTCGCTCAATGGCGGATTCTCCGAGCTTCCTGACAAAGCCAATCTTTCCTACAGCCAGTCGTACAGCATCGTCAACTTTCTGATTGAAAATTATGGGCAGGAAAAAATAACAGATTTGCTTATTGCATTACGGGATGCCAAACCAATTGACGATGCCCTGCTTGAAGTATATGGATTCGACACTGACGGCCTGGAAGACGCCTGGAGGCAATTCATTGGAGCGCCCCCCCGTGTTATTTCTATCCAACCGACCTCTCAACCCACCCCGACTTTTATCCCAACTTATGTCCCTGTCTCGGGTATCCCCCCGGCAGTAACCCCGACGCCTTATGTAGTTCCAACTTCGTCATTTAGTGATTCAGAACCACCGGCATCCAGAACCCCGTTTATTGTATTAACCATCGGCTTGATCTGTATCTGCCTGACTCTCTTGATCATCATTGGCGTCGTGGTATTGGGATTGGTCGTCCGCTCGCAAAATCACAAGGCAGGTAAAAATGGGTAATTTCTTCAAGCGGTTCGTATATCCCTTCGTCTTTCTCGTGCTTTCATTTTCCCTGGTACAGTCAATAAGCACAAAGAAGGTATCTGCATTGCAGATCAATATTCCGCTCAACCAGGCGCTGGTTTATAGTGGAGGGGAATCCACCAACTTGCGTGATTACGACCCCGCCACCACCTATAGTTCGGGCGATAAGAGGATATTCAGTGGGCTGGTTTCCTTTGACCCGAATTTAAATCTGACCCCTGACCTTGCCGAAACCTGGGAAGTCAGCGCAGATGGAACAGTGTATACGTTTCACCTTCGTCAGAATGCCCGCTTCCACGACGGGAGCTTTGTTAATGCACACGATGTGATCTATTCGTGGGAGCGTGCTGCCAGTCCTGCACTCGCATCCGACACCGTATTAACCTATCTCGGCGACATCGTAGGTGTACGAGAAATGGCGGCAGGTCAGGCCAATCACATCAGCGGCTTGCAAGTTATGGATGAACTTACCCTGCAAGTCACCATTGATGCGCCTAAACCCTACTTCCTTTTGAAACTTACCTTTCCTACCGCATTTGTGGTGGACAAGGAAAATGTAGAAACTGGAGAAGGTTGGGTACGTGCGCCCAACGGCACCGGCCCTTATCGGCTTACCGAATGGCGCTCCAATGAATATATGCTCTACGAAGCCAACCAGGATTTTTACCTGGGCGTACCCTCCATTCCATACGTAGTTGTAAAGCTATTTGCAGGCGACGACCTGCGTCTTTTTGAAACCGGCGATGTGGACGTGGCGGGTGTGGGACTTTACGATGTAGACCGTATCCTTGACCCCACAGAGCCATTGCACAGCCAGCTTGTCCTAGGTGTTGATCTTTGCACAGGGTACGTTGTTTTTGATACCACCCAGCCGCCCTTCGAAGATGTCAATGTCCGCAAGGCATTTTCGATGGCGTTCGACCGGCAGCGTTATATTGATGTCGTTTTACGAGGGCAGGCATTGCCTGCCATGGGGCCATTCCCGCCTGGATTGCCCGGTTTTAATTATGGGCTGAAAGGTTTACCCTACGACCCTGAGCAGGCACGTCAATACCTCAAACAATCCAAGTACGGTGGAGCAGAAGGCCTTCCTCCCATCGTTTATACCGACAGCGGCATTGGCAGTTATGTGGGAGCTGATGTAGCCGCAATGGCTGAGATGTGGGAACAAAATCTCGGCGTCACACTCAAGATCGAGAACATCGAGAGTAACTATTATTATGAGCAAATCTATTCAGGCAATCACGGTCAGATCTTTGGCGGAGGTTGGTGTGCCGACTACCCCGACCCCGAAAACTTTGCAGATGTGCTCTTCCACAGCGGCTCAAATCAAAATAACGGTGGTTACTCAAACCCCGAATTGGACGCACTTCTCGAACGAGCCCGCGTGGAGCAGGATGTAACTCAACGCATCGCCCTGTATCAGCAAGCCGAGCAAATCATTGTTAACGATGCGCCTGTATTATTCACTTCAAACTCGGTTTCGCATCAACTCGTTCAGCCGTATGTGAAGGGGTTTGTGTTCACTCCGATTTCCATCCCAATTGAAAGGTACATGTGGCTAAATGGAAAATAACGTATTTATGGCTTTAAGTGACATTCAATTAAAGAAAAAAAGTCCTCCAAAATGGGGGACTTTTCTTTGTGAGCGCGGGGGGACTCGAACCCTCAACAAATGGCTTAAAAGGCCACTGCTCTGCCATTGAGCTACGCGCCCATCACTAAAGCGGTTTGCATTCTATCACGTGAAATTGTTTGCGTCAACGTAATAATGTGAGTTGACATCGCATCTATTTCGCTGGAGGCAAATATGACAGATGTAAAATATGTAACTGAAGCAGATTTTCAGCAAGAAGTGATCGGCGCCACGCTCCCCGTTCTGGTGGATTTCACAGCAGTTTGGTGCCAGCCGTGCAAGATGATCGAGCCAATTGTAAAAGACCTGGCAGGTGAATGGGAAGGAAAAGTAAAAGTAGTGAAACTGGATGCAGACCAGAACCCAAAAATCATGATGAAGTACGGTGTGATGGGCATTCCTACTCTTATGCTTTTTAAAGGCGGAGCTATCAAGGAGCGAATGGTTGGTTTCCAATCGAAGGAAAAGCTCACAGCAAAAGTCACACCGCATGTTTGATAAAGATAGAGCCGAGTATCTCGGCTCTATCTTTATCAAACAAGAAAGTATAGTTATAACTATGGTCGTTCTGATAATCGCAACGGCTGAAGCCCCGCCACAAAATATGACTAATCAAAATAAGATGTTGAGCAGGGGATTTGATTGCCAGCGGGGGTGGTCACCTCGACAGGATAGTTATTGTTGTTAATTTTATATTCATTGAGATCGTTCCTGATGGAGGCCAGCGCTTTATCTGCACTGTACGCAGCCAAGTGAAAAGACTGCCAAGTTAGTTCCTGATTATCAAGTACACGGTTGTAGTTGATACACGCCAGAGAAGCGCCAATTCTCTCTCTAATGGAGTCAGAAAGAGTTGAAGTCTGGTATGCTGAAACAAGCACGGGAACTGCATCATCAGACAAATCCAAAAAGTATTGTGTATCCAAATTGGTGCTGTCATTTGCCAGAACATGAATTTCGCGCTGGATATTTTTTTCTACAATAAAAGCATCCACATTGAGGATCGGGAGGGAAGCTGCAAATCCTAAGGAAGCAACCAGCATGGCAAAGGCAAACATGCGCTCCCTGTGTAAGATCTCAAGCACAATGGTAACGATCAAAAACAAGCCAATCCAAATCAAAAAGATATGGGTGTATGTGCGCAGCCGTGAAAAGCCGTAGGCTTCTTCGTACAAGCCAAGGCGTTTGAAAGCCGAAAAAAGCATGACCAGCACTAGGGCAACGACAGCCACCCCCAAGCCTGAAAAAATGCGGCGTTGGATCTCGGTTTCACGTTTGGTGATTCCGCTCAAGGTCAGCAGCATGAGTAGGGAAAAAAATGCCACCGTAACCAGTTCGCCAAATCCTCGCCGGGCGTACTCAGCGTAGGTGTATCCATCAATGTGAATATTGGTTGAGCCGCCAAAAAAATATTGAAACTGAATCACGACGAATGCGGTGAAGAGGGCAAGCACACTGCCCAATACGATGGCGGCTTCCACGGAACCAAGAAACGGCGGGATAATAGGTTTGTCTTCAGCGGAGAGTTTTTCATCCATTGACTGGGCGGCGGAATGCAGCACCACCCCAGCCAGGGCATACCCGATAAAGATAATATAAACAAGGCGAAAAATCAACTCAGGCAGGTCGTCCAGGCTAAACCAGTTGATGAAATTCTCCAACTGCTGACCAAAGACCACGTCCGCCGAGGAGAGCAGGGAAGCGAAGATAGCAACGACAGGCAGGGCGATCACGATGCCACGGACCACGGGCCAGATATTTGTCTTTGCGGGTTGAATACCCGCCTCTGCCTGATCCTTGCGAACATCCGTGATAAAAATGATCGGACGCGTGATCATGCTTCCAAATAATTGCAGGGATTTACCCAGGTAATCTGCAAAGGTATACTGAACCCAGCGTCCACCAAGGTAGGTCACTGCGAGCAGGGTCATAACCAACAGGGTGAAGGTACAGGCGAGGAAGGTGGTCATTGGCTCGGCGCGAATAAAGGTAACAGCAGCGAAAAAGCCAAAGAGCGGAATCAGGACCAGGCTGAAGCGATTTGGGTGCAGCCCGTTGCTCAACAAAAGATAGAATACAGTAACCAGACTCGTCGTCGCAAAAATCGCGAAATTTACGCCCAAATTCTTTTCCCAAAACAGAAAGTCAAACAGCCAGCCGAGGGCAAGTACAAATATCCAAAGTTTGTTGGGATTGTTTTTCATAATTTTCTCCTGATTGAATTTAAGAAAGGATAGCCTAGATATTCTGACAGAGGCTCTCAAAAGGTATCACGAATTGTCAAAAGCACAATTTTGTGTGAATTCGACTGGATAAATACAAAATTGTGGGGATATTGACCCCAGGAAAGGGGGTTGATAGCTTGAAACTCCATCAATAATTGATTTCAGTCTTTCCAGCCATGGTTTCCAACATATCATCATCAAGATTCATTTTGGCTGTGATGGGGTACAAATGAATGAAAATGAGTTCCACTTACGCCAAAAGGCTCTCGATGGCACAAACCAATCGTCCAACGGAGGTTATTGCAACACCAGGGAAAAACAAAAGCGCTGCCAAGCAGCTATATCTACGGCAGGACAAGCTGAGAAAATTTTTCTGCTCTCTGCTCTTTGAAATTCAGGTGATATTTCCCCCCAGGCGAATACTCCCAATAATTTATTGACACTGATTTTCTTTGCGGTATAATACCGTTCGCAAAGATTAATGGCCCCGTAGCTCAATGGCAGAGCAGTTGCCTCTTAAGCAATTTGTTGAGGGTTCGAGCCCCCCCGGGGTCACCATAAAAAGGTCTGATACTTGGTATCAGACCTTTTTGCTTTATATCAAAAAACCTCAAACGCCCAATCGGGAGCAGGGAATAACTGGGATGTCGAATCATTTATCGGTTGGTTGGAAATTTTCCTTATCTGCCAAAGATGTTTTTCAAAACATCACTCATGAAATCCTGAATCTGTTTCAGTAAGGATTGAGGTTCTGTTTTTAATATCGGCGTAGGCGTTGGAGATGGCAATAATGTTGCTGTTGGCACAGGGGGAATTGTAGCAGTTGGTGTAGGCACAATTGTGTGTGTGGCTGTCGGCAAAGGTCTATGATAGATACCAGGAGATGCCCAAAACACATGATTGGCTAAATCTGTATTTAAAAGCGTCACATCCAAAATAATTTTTACTTTCTGACCTGCAAGGGCACTCATATCAATATCGATCTGGGTGTATTTCTGATCATAAAATTCTCCAACTGCCCACAGGTTTGATATGGTATTAGACCCATCCTGATAACTTACACGCAAGAGGGCTGAACAAGAAATTGAATCCACCTCACAACCTGCAATGGCGCGGAAGTGATCTCCAGGTTGTACTAAATATTCAGGGTATACACCCTGAATTGACTCATTTTTTGTAACGCCTGGGCTGAGCATGATCGCTGGATTGATAAGCATGCTTCCATCCTCCAAAGTTGGCAGCATGACCAGACTGATGGTACTTTGTGTTTCGCCACTAGTTCCTGGACACGCCTGCTGAACATTGTCATTGAGCCATTGCGCCGAGCATATCTCTGAAACAAAATCAAAAGCAAGACTTTCCGATGGGAAGGCGTTGTTAGGAATTACCATGGTTGGTTCGATAGTTACTTCGCTGGTTGGTGTTGACTCTGGTAACGAAAGGGGGGTATTGGTTGGCATCAACACAACCTCTACTTGCACCCAAACCTGACCACTTGCAGATGCACCCAGCCCAAATTGCTGTCCAGTATTATCTTCAAACGACCAGATCCCTTTGTATGTACCGGGGGTGGATGGGGCAATAAGATCAATGGATAAGTCAATTGTTTGGCCGGGGGCGACGGTAACGGGGAGATTTATGGAGTTTAAAGCATCCATTTTGTCTCCGCCTATGAAGGCCAACTTATAGGAAGTCGTCCATGTGCAAGTACCAGTATTCTTAAACCGCCAAGTCTTGGTAATTTTTTCAGCGGTAAAGACGGTTGTACCATCGGGCAGGGTTATGTCTTCAACGAATATCGCACGGTTACATTTTGGATCAAGTGTAGCAGATGGCAGGGGAGTGATTGTAAATGTAGAAGTTTCAGTAACGCTCGGCGTAAAGGTCACCGTGTTGGACGGCGTGTTGGTCGGTGTTTTGCTTGGCGTGAACGTAGGCGTGTCCACCGGCGTATTGGTCGGTGTTTTGCTCGGCGTAAAGGTCACCGTGTTGGACGGCGT